>Ga0079305_1000045_pt1 | contig 257917 bp, 228 predicted proteins | sample LMS_cellobiose_e_FD_79183 | JGI IMG/M metagenome (GOLD analysis project Ga0079305, IMG submission 79183) | Rumen-fistulated moose microbial communities from Alaska, USA - LMS_cellobiose_enrichment | ecosystem: Host-associated > Mammals > Digestive system > Stomach > Rumen fluid ... | reverse complement strand
CGTGCTTTCTAGCCCAGCTCTGCGTGTGCGGGTTGTCCGTGCTCAGCACGCGGCCCATGTGAGGGAGCGTGCCTCCGGTGCCGAACCCGCTAACGAAGGCGTCGATGGGGCCGTCCACATCGAAAAGGATGCGCGCGCCCGTCTCGAGGATGTGCGCGGCGGGGTTGTCGGGGTTGTCGAACTGCTGGGGAACCCACACGTGCTCGGGGTCGTCCTCGCGCATGGAGAGCGCGATCTCGAGGCAGCGCTCGATGCACTTGCCGATATCGCCCTCGTCGTGCACGAGCACCACCTCGGCGCCGTAGGCACGGCAGAGCTTGCGGCGCTCCTCCGAAACGGAGTCGGGCATGATGATGCGCACGCGATAGCCCTTGACGGCGCCCACGAGCGCAAGGCCGATGCCCTGGTTGCCGCTGGTGGGCTCCACGATGACGCTGTCGGGATGCAGCAGGCCGCGCTTCTCGGCGCCCGCGATCATGGCGGCGGCGACGCGCGTCTTGATCGATCCGCCCACCTCGAGGGCTTCGAACTTGACGAGAACCTCGGCCATACCGGGTTCGACGAGCCTGTTCAGACGCACGAGCGGCGTGTGGCCGGTGGCGTCGAGGATGTTCTGGTAGACCATGGCCCTCTCCTCGATACTGCAAAATCGCATACCATACCATACCACGGCAGCGCACGCGTGCAGGCGAAAAGGACGGCGTGCCGACGGCGCGCGGATGATTCGCAGGGGCGTTCGCCGCGGAAATCGCCTATACTTGCTCTGTGAACGGCTCATCGCCGTTCCGTTCGTTTTCTCGATTGCCCGGCACCTCGCGTGCGTGCGGCAATTGTCTTTTGGTACTCATCCAGCTGCGAGGATGAGGCGGGAAGCATCCGTCTGCGAGGATGAACCGGCAGGTGTCCAGCTGCGAGGATCGCCCGGTTTCCCGCATGCCACTCAAAAGAGCGTATCGAAAGAACAACACCAGGAGGGGACCATGAATATAACCGCCACTACCATCGACCTTGCCAAAGTCCAGGCCGACGCCGAGGAATCGTACCGTAAGGGGTTCTTCTGCTGCGAGGCCGTCATGGAGGTCATCATCGACAACTTCGGGCTCGACGTTCCGTACGAGACCATCAAGATGGCTTCCGGCATGGCCATCGGAGTGGGCAAGTCGGGCTGCATCTGCGGAGCGCTGAACGGCGGCGTGCTCGCCATCGGCATGCTCTTCGGACGATCGGAGCAGAAGGGCCCGCAGGATCCCAACGTCGTGAAGTGCATGAGCATGACGAACGAGCTGCACGACTGGTTCAGGGCCAACAACACCAAAAACGTCGCCTGCTGCCGCGTCCTCACCAAGGAGTTCGACATGAGCAAGGGCGGCCACAAATCGCAGTGCATCTACTACACGGGCATCTGCGCGGCCAAGACCGCCGAGATCCTCGCGCGCGAGCTGGGCATTCCCACAACGGGCGAGATCACGGTTCTCACCCATGACGAATACCTCAAGACCAGGGTCGCTCCGCTCGAGGCCTAAACGATAGAAGGAGACACACCAGTGATTAAGAAGATCCCGGTTCCGATCTGCGGCGTGATCCTCGGCCTGTTCGGCCTCGGCAACCTGCTGCAGTCGTACTCAGAAGGCGTGCGCATGGTGTGCGGAATTGCAGCCACGCTGCTTGCCGTGCTGTTTTTGATCAGCGTCTTCTCCAACCTCGACAAGTTCAAAGAGGACATGAAGAACCCGATCATGGCGAGCGTCTTCTGCACGTTTCCCATGGCCTTGATGCTGTTCAGCACCTACTTCAAGCCGTGGCTCGGCATTGCGGCGCAGATAGTCTGGTACTGCGCGGTCGTGCTCCATGGTGCGATGATCGTCTACTTCACGAAGGCGTTCGTGCTCAAGCCTGCGCTCGAGAAGGTGCACGCGAGCTATTTCATCGTGTACGTCGGCATCGTCATGGCCGCGATGACGGCTTCCGCCTTCGAGGCGACCGCGCTGGGCATGGCGACGTTTTGGTTTGGATTCGCCGCGCTGCTCGTTTTGCTGGTGTTCGTGACCATGCGCTACGCCAAGCTTCCGGCACCCGACCCGGCGAAACCGCTGATCTGCATCTATGCGGCTCCGACCAGCCTCTGCATCGCAGGCTACATCCAGTCCGCCGCGACCAAGTCGCTGCCGTTCCTCACGGCGATGTGGGTTGTCGCAACCGTGCTGTTCGTGTTCGCCTGCATCAAGTTCGTCCAGTATCTCAAGCTGCCGTTCTTCCCCAGCTACGCCGCATACACGTTCCCGTTCGTCATCAGCGCGATCGCAACCAAGCAGCTGCTCGGCTGCTCGGTGGCGCTGGAGAGCCCGATGACGTTCCTCGGGCCGATCGTGGTGATCGAGACCGTGATCGCCACGGCAACCACGCTGTATGCGCTCGTCCGCTACCTGATGTTTCTGTTCGCCGACGGCGGGAAGCGCGCGGCGTAGCGCCGGTCGCGCAGGTGGAATGCCATGAAGCTCGCGCTGGTCATCTCCCCCGCTAAGAAGATGAACGTGGTGGAAGGCCCTCCCCACGCGGAGGGCCTTCCCCGGTTTCTGGAGCGAACGGAGCAGCTCATGACGGCTCTGCAGGCGCTGTCGTTCGACGAGGCGCAGGCGCTCTGGAAGACGAGCGACAGGCTCACGGCGCTCAACAGGGATCGCCTGCGCGCGATGGATCTCACGCACGGTGCCGCCACCGCTGCTGCCGTCGCCTACGAGGGCATCGCCTTCCAGCATCTGGCGGCTGCGGTCATGGACGGACCCTCGCTGGACTATCTGCGCGACCACCTGCGCATCCTCTCGGGCTTCTACGGCGTGCTCGCTCCGTTCGACGGCGTGGTGCCCTACCGCTTGGAAATGCAGCAGAAGCTCTCCGTGGGCGGGTACGACGATCTGTATGCGTTTTGGGGGGACAGCTTGCTGCGCTCGCTCGCCGAAGAGGGTTTCACCGACATCGTCAACGTCGCGTCTGTGGAATACGCGCGGGCGCTCGCGCTGCACGCAGGGTCGGGCATGCCCGCCATCACCACCTGCCTCTTCGGCGACCTGCGCGACGGCAGGCTCGTGCAGCGCGCGACGGAGGCCAAGGCCGCGCGAGGCACCTTCGTGCGCTGGTGCGCGGAGCGAAACATCGAGGAGCTGGACGGCCTGCGCGCATTCGCTGAGCGCGGCTACGCATACGACGAGCGTCTCTCGACGGACAAGGCGCTCGCGTTCGTGCGGCAGAGCGCCTAGCCGAGCGAGCCTCCGAACCAGGCCGGCTTGTTCCGTCGGTTCCCGTCTCCAGGCGCCGTGACCGCATACACGCCGATTCGCCAGAATGGCATAATTTTCCGCTTTTCTGCCGTTTTTGGAGCCCGATTCTCCATCGGCCGGAAAGGACACCCTCGTTTGCGCAGGTCAGACGGGCCATGAATGCGACCCCGTTTTTTCCGACACCGTTTTTCGGCAGAAAAGCGGAAAATTATGCCATTCTGTCGATTTCACGTGTATGCCCGTACGAGCGCGCCGCGCGGCGGCGGGCGACGCAGCGCCGCAGACAATGTATCCAGGGCCTATTCGAACGGGAAGACGTAATCGAGGCCCAAGCGATCTCGGAGCTCGATGATCTCCTTCTGGACGGCGGCCGTTACAGGCACGCCCGCATCCCTGCGCTCCTGCCATGCAATCCATTCCTTCTCGCCCGCCGTATAGATACGCTCATAGCCGGGCGCCTTGCGCGAGGAACGCAGCTCGCGGCAGATATCGCCGGCGATCTTGGCGAACACGGCACGCCCGCAGAACGCGTCGGGGTCGATCACGAAGAAGAAATGTCCGAGGTGGTGCATCTGCAATCCCCCATCGGGGGCTACGCCCGACAGCGCCTTCATGAACTGCCCGCCGGTGAGCGATGCGGAAAGGATCTCCACCGCAGCGGCATAGCCATAGCCCTTGTAACCGCACAGCTCGTCGCCAGGCCCGCCGCCGAGCGGCGCGAACGCCGCATCGCCGCGCGCAAGCAATTCTAGGATCTTCTGAGAGTCGGTGATCGCCGCGCCATCGCGGGTCACGATCGCGCCGGCGGGCGTGGGTATGCCCTCGCGAGCCCAGTATTCGATCTTCCCGCGCTGGACGATGGAGGTGGCGCAGTCGATGCAGAAGGGAAACTCCTCGTCGGTGGGAAGCGCGATGGTGAGCGGGTTGGTACCCAGCATGTTCTCCGCACCGAAGGTGGGCGCGACGGACGGGCGCGCGTTGCTGCCCGTGATTCCCACCATACCCCGCTTGCTGGCCATCATCGCCCAGTAGCCGGCGATGCCATAGTGCGTGGAGTTGCGGATGGCGCCGCCCGCCATGCCGCAGGCTTCGGCCTTCTCGATCAGGCGCTCCATCACGCGAAAGCTCGCGACCATTCCCATGCCGTCGTGCGCGTCCGCCACGAGGGTGGTGGGCGTTTCCCGTACGATCTCGAGCTCGGTCACCGGCAGGAGCGTGCCCTGCTCGATGCGGTCGATGTAGACGGGTTTGAAGCGGTTGCAGCCATGGCTCTCGATGCCGCGGCGATCGCTCTCCAAGAGCACGTCTGCGCAGATGGCAGCATCGTCGCGCGGCACGCCATAGGCGCAGAACACGTCGATGATGAAGGCGTTCATCAGCTCCCAAGGCACAGTTGGTCTGGTTTCCATGGACGGCTCCTTTGACAGAAAGGGACCAAGCGCCCACGCCTGGTCCCGCGAACCGAAACGAGCTGTACGCCCTGAAGGGCTAGCCCTCTTGGACGACCTGCGCATCCGGCGCATTCGTGCGCACGGACTCGACGCCGTTGAGGCAGCTCGACTTGGCCTTGTATCCCTCGGATGCGGCGATATTCTGGCCGTTCTTGGCAAGCAGGCGAAAGCGGAACTCCCCCGCTTTGTCGAGGTAGATCTCGAACTTGGGGCAGGGCTGCCGCTCAAAGCCCTCAACCGTCTGGTCCTCGAGCGCGGCCTCAGGGGCATTGCTCTTCACGGATTCGATACCGTTGAGGCAGCTGTCCCGGGAAGCGTACATCTGCGATGTGGCGATGACCTCGCCGTTGCCCGCCTTGAGCACGAAGCGGCAGCCCTTCTCGGTGGTGCGGATAGAGAACGTACCCATGATTTCCTCCTAGCGCCGGCAGTGCGACCTCAATTCCAAGCGTACGCATTCCTCCGGCGCGTTCCTGCTCTTTTCGGCCATCGTTCGGATATGGCGCCAAATGAAGGCTCCAACGGCTTGGATTGAGGGAAGTCCGCATTCCTGCGGAGTTGGATCGGCTGCGGACGAGAAGCGCGGGATCGCCCTGTCGGCATCCCGCCGCCATGGACGCGCGCTCAGCCGTACAATGGAGCATGTCGAACGTTTGGGAAAGGACATCATGGACATCGAGTTTCTGCTGTGGCTGCAGGGCGTCCGCGAGGCGGCGGGTCCCTTCATCGAATCGCTCATGAACCTCATATCGCATATCTGCGATGGAACCTTCATCGCGCTGGTGCCCTGCCTGCTCTATTGGGTGATCGACAAGCGCGCGGGCATGTTCGTGATGGTCAATCTGGGCATCGCCGGCAACCTGAATCAGCTGGTCAAAGATACCGCGTGCGTATATCGTCCCTGGGTGCGCGATGCGCGGATCATCCCTTCGCCCGAAGCGCTCGAACACGCCACGGGCTACTCGTTTCCCAGCGGGCACACGCAAACCGCCGCTTCGGTGTTCGGCTCGACGGCGCTCTCGTTCAAGAGGAAGCGCTGGCTTGCGGTGCTGTGCATCACTCTGGCGCTGCTCGTCGCCTTCTCGCGCAACTTCCTCGGCGTGCACACCCCTCAGGATGTCGTGGCGGGCATCGTCGAAGCGGTTCTGGTTATCTGGCTGTCGCGCTATCTCATCGCATGGGTGCAGCGCAGCACCACCAAGGACACGACCGTGCTCCTCGCAGGCGTCGTCTTCATCGCCGCCATCCTGTTCTTCACCCAGTTCAAAACCTACCCTCTGAACTATGTCGATGGCGAGCTCCTCGTTGATCCCGCCGAGATGATCGTGGACGCCTACAGCCATGCCGGCATCCTGTTCGGCGTGGTGGCAGGATGGTTCCTGGAGCATCGCTACGTGCGTTTTTCAACCGACTGCAGCGTCGAGCGGAAACTCATCCGCCTGCTGGTGTGCGCGCTCATGATGGGGGCGTTCGTCGGGCTCGGCCAGCTCATCAAGCTCGCGCTGGGCAAGGGCCTTGTCTACGCCGTCGCCAGGGGACTCTTCCCCGCCTTCATCGGAACGTTTGGGGGTCCTGCGGTGTCTGCGCGCCTGGAGCGTCGCTTCGACCCATCCGATACAGAGATCCCTCGGGAATCTGCGTAGGAATGGGATTCGCCGGAGAGGACGGAGCCGCGGGCGTCGCAGGTTGCATGTGCACGTACGGCTGCGGCTGCGCGTACGGCTGCGGCTGCGCGGCGGGTGCGGGCGCAGCGTAGACGTAGGTGCGGCCATCGGGCGCAGTATAGGTGTAGGTGGAGGGGGCAGGCGCAGGCGCGGCGTAGCCGACGGGAGCGGGCGCCGTCCGCAGATCCGAAGCGCCCAACTTGAAGAACGCGCCTCGGTTGGGGACATCGATCTCATTCAAGGTATGGACCGCACGGACGACCAGCGGGATGTAGAGCACGATGCAGACCACATAGACGGTCACCGTGGCCCAGCCCTCCTCGGTTCCGGACGATACGTACTCGGTTGTGATCGAGCCGCCCATGATGAAGGTGAGGATGTAGAGCAGCCAGTCGTCAAGGGCATGGAGCAGCGCCGCCGAGACGAGCTCGCCCGTCTTGCACACAACTGCAGCGAGCGCGAAACCATACGTGCCCGTTTGGATCACTTTGAGAACCGCTTGGAGAAGCTCGAGCGGTGTCGCGGTGGCCAAGGATGAGAGGTTCACGTGCATCAAGCCGAAGACCACCGAGCTGATGATGCACGCCCACAGGATGCCCTTTCGGCTGGCTCCCATGCGCGCGAGCAAACCGTTCAAGATGAGGCCGCGCACCATGAACTCCTCGAGAAAGCCTATGCCCAGACAGAGCGCGACCGACAGGAACGCCTGCCACGGCCAATCGAACACGAGGATCATCTCGCCCAAAGCGACGGTGGAATAGAGGTCGAGAATGGCTATGCCTGCGGAAACGGCAATGGACCACCACATGGCGCGCCAGGCGAACATCCACGAATCCCGGGTGATGTTGAACATCTTGGAGCCGCCCAGGATGCCGCAGAGAACCATAGCGAACAAAGCCCCTCCGAGCTCCGCGCCGAGCGTGTCGTCGAGCGGAGTGGCCCTGCTCACAAGAAGACCGAAAACCTCTCCGAGGACGATCACCGGCAGGCATGCGAGCGCGATGGCGAGCGCGCCCCAGCCCTTCTTGGGCTGAGAAGCGACCTCGGGAGGCTGCGGAATGGCATACGATTGCACGGGAGGCTGCTGATAGACGGACGATGGCGCAGACGCCTGCGTATATGCATACGGGGCATTCTGGGGAGCCTGGGACTGGAACTGCTGATTGTACATCATCACTCTTTCTAGAACCCTGACAGACAGTGTTCAGTATACCCGCTGCATGCCCTCCCATGCATCTGCACGAAAAACGCGGGCGGAGAGCGCATGCCCCGCCCGCGTGAGCAGCCGCTTCGGCAGCTCGACCCGCACTGCCTAGAGCGCTTGCTTGCCCGTCTCCGGAAGCGTGAGCGCCACCTCGAGATTGCCGTTGCGGCAGCGGATCTCGTCGATCATGGCCTTCTCGGCCGCCGTATCGGACATGCCGATGTTGTAGGTGAGCCTGAAGAGGCTGCCCAAGTTAGCGGTTTTCACCGAAGCGAGCTCATGGTAGGTGGTATAGGCGGCAAAAATATCGGTGAACAGGTCGACGTAATCCAGATCCTCGGGAATGGTCACCCTGAGCGTCCGGTCGTGATGGGTGTTGGCAGCGCCGAAGCTGGAGAGCTGGTAGATGGCGAATACGCCGCCCAGGGCCACGGTGATGATGGCCGCATAGAGCACGTATCCCATGCCGCACACGAGGCCGACCGCCATCGCAAGGAAGATGAAGCTGATGTCGCGCGCAGAGCCGGGTGCGCTGCGGAAGCGTACGAGCGAGAACGCGCCGGCAACGGCGACGCCTGCACCCACGTTTCCGTTGACCATCATGATGACGACGGCGACGATGGCGGGAAGGACGGCGATGCCGAGCACGAACGAGCGGGTTGCGCGGCTGTGGAGCGTGTAGACCCACGCGAGCGCCAATCCGAGCGCCAAGGCCGATGCGATGACGATGAGCATGGATGCAAGGCTGAGCGATGAGGTGGTGGAGGTCGTTGCGAACAGGGATTCGAGCATGGGGATCACTTCCTAACTAGACGGTTTGAACAGGGGCGACGGGACGCTGCGGGACGCGACGCGGAACGCGAGGCTGGGAGGAAACGACGGTGGACGCGAGGACAGGCTGCACGATAGGAACCGGCTGAGGCTGGACCTCGGGATCCACGACGGCGCCCGAGCGCACCCATGCGGTGCCGTATTTTGAGAAGGACGCCTTGTAGAGCCGCATTGCGGTCAGCTCGTTCACAAGCCAGAGCGGCATGGCTCCGCCGCTTTTCACCTCCATGAGCGAGAAGTCCTCGTCGAGAAGCGGCTCGCCGTCGGTATCCTCGGCAAGGCTGAGGCGGTCGGTGCGCCATCGTATGTTGCGATCGAAGGTGATGCGGAATTCCCGGTCGTCCTTTGCGAAGAAGGCACAGCGGTCGTAGGCGATGTAGCAGGATGGCTGAAGGCCGCCGTAGCGCTCGACCGTGTAGGCTATCTCGCGCTCGACCTGATCGGCAGGCTGCTCCAAACCGGCGAGCATACGGTTGGCGCGCTCCAGATCCTGAGCGACACGGCGCTTGTACACGATGCCGTCGTACTTCTTCTTGAGCTCGACGAACACCTCCTTGCCCGCATCGTAGCGCCCGTATGAGCGTACGCGCACCTTCTCCTTGTAGACGGGACCTTCACACGAGCGGCGGATGAGCAGGTGGGAGGGGGTGTCGTAGTAGACGTTGCAAATGGTCGACTCGCCATGCTCGTCGGCGATCATGCGGGGAGCCATGGCGCGCTCGATACGTGCGCGCTGCTCGTTGGAAACGAGATACTTGATCTCATAACGCTTGAACTTGAATTGATGTGCCATTGCCGCACCTCCTTGAGTGTCATCGACACTATACGGAGGCAACCTTAAAACTACCTTAACGCCCTCGGGGCGCACGAGGAGGCGTGCGGGAATGGCAGCGTTCTCGGGCGTGTCGCACGCTTTCGGGCGTCGAGGAGCCGTGCGTGCTCATCTGGGTCTATCGTTCGAGACCGAAAAGCGCGCAGACATGTCCCGAATCATAGACTCAGACGGAACCGGCGCAGCTGAAACAGCGCGTCCCGCACGAACATGCGGTCAGGTTGGGCGCGATAAGGACGGGCTAGATTTCGAGATCGATCCGGATGGATGCGCCGTCGTCGGAGCGTGCCGATACGCTTCCGCCGTGCGCATCCGCGATGGCAGCGACCACGGCGAGGCCGATACCGTAGCCCCCCGATGACGAGCGGGCCTCGTCGGCGCGATAGAAGCGCTCGAAGAACTCGGCATGGTCGCCGAGCTCGATGCCGTCGACGGTGTTCCACACGCAGATGTGAGCGCGGTTGCGGCGCATTTCCGCAGAGAGGCGCACCTCTCCCCCTTCGTTCGAATGCTTGAGGGCGTTGTCGAGCAGCGTCGAGAGGGCCTGACGCACGAGGGCCTTGTCGCCGCGCGCCGTCGAAGCGGGCGCCACGCGCACGGACAGCGTTTTGCCGCTCGCCACCGCCACCGGATCGAACTCGCGCGCCGCCTCTTCGACGAGCGCGGTAAGGTTGTAGTCCGCCACCTGCATGGTTGCCGCGCCCTCCTCGGCACGCGCAAGCGATACCAGCTTGGAGGCAAGGTCGGAGAGGCGCTCCACCTGATGGCGGATGCTGTCAACCCACTCGCTCCCGCCGCTCTCGATCTCGATCACGTCGGCGCTCGACGAGATGATGGCGAGCGGGGTCTTGAGCTCGTGGCTCGCGTCGGTCACGAATCGGCGCTGGCGCTCCTGATTCTCCTCGAACGGCCGCACCGCATGGGCGGAGACCGGCACGAGGATGGCGGCGACGGCCGCAAGGCCCACGAGACTGGCAACCAGGCTGATGAGGGCGGACGAGGTGAACGCCGACAGGTCGCGCGACATGTCGACGAAGACGACGGCTTCCTTATCCTCGATCTCACAGCGCAGGAACCGATACCCGGCGATGGTGCCGCGTTCACGGCCCGTCTTCCACGCACGCACACCGAGCTTGACAGCCTCATCCTCCTCGATCGAGGCGATGTGCGACAGGTCGGTCGTAACGGCGGCCGAGCCATCGGGGCTCGCGCCTTCATCGATCCACACGATGAAATAGCGCGTGTCGAAGGGCGTCTCCTTGCCCAGGTCCCCGCGCAGCGTGCCCGCATCGAAGTCGCGACGATCCGCCGGCCCGCCGCGGCCCTTACCTGCACCGGGATCGTTGAGCGCATCCCAATTCGACTTGGAGAGCTGACCGTTGGATGCGGCCACGAGATCGGCACGGGCATCCTCGCGCACCGTGAGCGAGACGTAGTTCGCGATATTGATGCCGCCCACGATCACGAGCAGGACGAGCGCGACGCTTGCGAGCGCGATGGCGATGAATCTGCGACGGAGCTGCTTGATCATCCGTCGCCCTCCTCGAGGTAGTAGCCCACGCCGCGCAGCGCCTGGATGCGCACGTCAGATCCCGCAGCGGCGAGCTTCTTGCGCAGGTTGGAAAGGTTCACCCACACCACGCTCGTCTCGACATCGGCGAGCGACCCCCAGACCTTGCGCATGAACGCATCGGCGGAGATCTTGGAGCCCTTGGCGGTGACGAGCATCTCCATCATCTGGAACTCCCGCGCGGTGAGGTCCACGCGGCGCTCGTCGCAGACGAGCTGGGACGCCCCCTCGTCGAGGGTGAAATCGCCGAAGGCGAGCTCGCGTGCGGCAACGCCCGCCGAGGTGCGCGTGAGCACGCGGATACGCGCGAGCAGCTCCCGCGCCGCGAAGGGTTTGGTGAGGTAATCGTTGGCCCCCGCATCGAGGCCGGTCACGCGATCGTGGATCTCCGACTTCGCCGAAAGCATGAGCACGGGGATCCCGATGCCCTGCTCGCGCATGCGGCGCAGCACCGTGAGGCCGTCGACCTTGGGCATCATGATGTCGAGAATCGCCATGTCGTAATCGTTGATATCGAGGTTGTAGAGCGCCTCTTCGCCATCCGGGGCGGCATCGACCACATAGCCGGCATGCTCCAAGATGGCGACGAGCGCACGCGAGAGCTCCAGCTCGTCCTCGGCAAGCAGCAGCCTCATGACAGCGCTCCAGATCTCCGTGCGTCGGCAGGCATGGGCGCGGCGTGCATGCAGAAAACCATGGCGGACAACCTTTCCTTGCAACGAAGGGCGGATAGGAACCTCCCCTATCCTACCAGCGCGGCGCGCGTGCGCGCCAGCGCCCGTACGTTTGGGTCGCTATGATAGAGAAGATGCCTAAAATGAACCTATAGTCGAACGGACGATGGGGGACGTCATGAAGGTGCTCATGATGAACGGCGGCTGGCGCACGAAGGGCAATTGCGCGTTCTTGCTCGAATATGCTGCCTCTGAGCTGGAGAAAGACGGGATCGAAAGCGAGGTCGCGCACGTGGGCGGCGCGCACGTGCGCGACTGCTTGGGCTGCGGGAAATGCACCGAGACGGGTTTGTGCATATTCGACGACGACGGCGTGAACGCTTTCATCGAGAAGGCCGCACAGGCGGACGGGTTCCTCTTCGCCGCACCGGTCTTCTTCGCGCATCCGGCGGGGCGTGCGCTCGATTTCATGGATCGCATCTTCTACGCCGCGCCGCGCAGCGTGTTCTACGGCAAGCCCGCCGCGGCGATCTGCGTTGCGCGTCGCGCGGGCACCACGGCCGCGCTCGACGTGATGAACAAGTACTTCGGCATCCGAGGCATGCCCTGCGTGGGCTCGACCTACTGGAACGAGGTGCACGGGTTCACGCACGACGATCTGCTGCGCGACGAGGAGGGCATGCAGACGCTGCGCAACCTCGCGCACAATCTGGGATGGCTCATGCGCTGCATCGACGCGGGGCGCGTAGCGGGCATCGAGGTTCCCGAGCCGGAGCGGGGAGCTCGCACGCATTTCATCATGTAGCCGCCGATCATACGGATGGCGCGGGCGATAAGCGCCCGCCCCGCCCGCTAGAGGACGATATCGGGGTCGAGGGTGGCCGCGTTGGCGCGCATCTCCGCCGCGAGCGCTCCATAGACCTGAACGCGCTCGGGCGCGAACGATCCGGCGCGAACGGCGCAGCCCGGCTCGTGCGTGTGGGTGCAGTCGCGGAACTTGCAGGCTGTCGCTGCAGCGGCGATGTCGGGGAATACCTGGACGAGGCCGCGCTCATGGCCCACGAGCGGCAGGCTCCGCAACCCCGGCGCATCCACGATGATGCCGGCGTCGGGCAGGGCCACCATGCGGCGCGCCACGGTGGTGTGGCGGCCTGCGTCATCGCGCGCGCGCACCTCTCCGGTCTCGAGCGCCTCTTGGCCGAGCAGGGCATTCAACAGCGTCGACTTGCCGGCTCCGCTCTCCCCCAGCACGATGGCGATGGTGCCGCGCGGCACAAGGGCGCGCACTTCATCGATGCCGGTCCCCTCCTTCGCCGAGGTCACCGCGATGGCGACGGATTCTCCAAGAAGCGCTCGAACCGCAGCCACGGCCGCATCGCGTGCGGAGGCGACCACGCGGTCGGCCTTGGTGAGCACCACGGCAAGGTGGGCGCCGCAGTCGCGGGCGACCACGGCGGAGCGCACGATGCGCACGGGATCGAAGGCGCCGGCGAGCAGCGCCTGCACGACGATGACGGTATCGACGTTGGCGGCGAGCGTCTGCTTCTCCCCGCGCGCTTTGCCGCGCCAGCGGGCGATGTCGCTCGTACGCGGCAGGATCTCCTCAATGAGGCCCATGTCGTGCTCGGATGGCCGACGTGCCACCACCCAGTCGCCCACCGCCACGCGGCTGTAAGCGGCCTTGGTGAGCTTTGCGGAAAACTCGGCGCGGAACAGGGCGTCGGCAGTCACGAGCGCAGGGTACCCGCGATCGAGGCGCACCACGCAACCGAGCTCGACCTCATCTCCCAGACGCGCCCGGGCGCGGGCGAACGCCACGCGCTGCACGTCGTGTACGACGAGGTCGGTGAACGCGGGAATGTGGGCGAGATGCGAGAGCGCCGGCAAGACCGCGCGGGTCTTGTCGGCGCTCGGTGCCTGCGTGCGCTTTGATCTGCGCTTGGCCATGCGCTACGCGCTCTTCTCGACGGCGCGCATGATGGCCTTGTAAACCTCCATGATCGGGATGATCGACACGGCGAGCGCCATGGCGATGCCGTAGTGCAAGAGGTCGAGCTCGGCGAAGTTGAAGAGCTGGGAAAGCGGGGTCTCGATGACGACCCACGTGAGCAGCAGCGCGATCGCGAAAGCGCTCCATGCCCACCCGTTCTGAGTGGGGAGCTTGAAGATCGAGCCGCGGCGGCTGCGCATGTTGAACGAGTGGAACATCTCGACCATGGAGAGCGTGAGGAACGCCATGGTCATGCCCTCGAGACCGGCCTGATCGCTCGCAACCGCCTCGGCGAGGCTCACGCCGGCATGATGGATGCCGATGAAGTACGAGGCAAGCGTGAGGGCGGCGATAATGATGCCCTGGACGAGCGTGTCGATGCCCATGCCGTTGGCGAAGATGCCGTCCTTGGAGTTGCGCGGCTTGCGCTTCATGATGTCGGGCTCTGCCTCCTCCATGCACATGGCGAGCGCCGGCAGCGAGTCGGTGATGAGGTTGATCCACAGCAGGTGCGTGGGCTCGAGGATGACGAAGCCGATGAGCGAGGCCACGAACACCGAGATGACCTCGGCGAGGTTGGAGGAGAGCAGGAACTGGATGGCCTTGCGGATGTTGTCGTAGATGCGACGGCCCTCTTCGACGGCGCCGATGATGGTCGCGAAGTTATCGTCGGCGAGCACCATATCGGCGACGCCCTTGGTGACATCGGTGCCGGTGATGCCCATGCCCACGCCGATATCGGCCTTCTTGATGGAGGGCGCGTCGTTGACGCCGTCGCCGGTCATGGCAACGACCATGCCCTTCTTCTTCCAGGTGTCGACGATGCGGGTCTTGTGCTCGGGCTGGACGCGCGCGTACACGCCGATGTGCTCGATGCGGGTCTCGAAGTCCTCGTCGGAGATCTTGTCGAGCTCGGCGCCGGTGACGGCCTGGCTCTTATCGCGGACGATGCCGAGCTCCTTGGCGATGGCCATGGCGGTATCGATGTGGTCGCCGGTGATCATGACCACGCGCATGCCGGCGCCGTGCGCCTCCATGATGGCGTCCTTGACCTCGGGACGCACCGGGTCGATCATGCCGCAGAGGCCGACGAAGACCATATCCTTCTCGAGATCCTCCGCAGCGTAGCTGGCAGGCGGGTTCTTGTGATAGTTCACACGGGCGGCTGCCATGACGCGCAGCGCGTCGTCGGCCATGGCCTTGTTCTGCTCCATGATCTTGGCGCGCAGCTCGTCGGTCATGGGGACGTCGCCGTCGGAAGTATGGAACATGGTGCAGCGGGCAAGCACAACATCGGGGCCGCCCTTGGTGTGCTGGACGTAGTCGCCGGACGGCGAGAGGTTCACGACGGACATCATCTTGCGGCCGGAGTCGAACGGTGCCTCCCCCACACGCGGGTTGGCGGAATCGAGGTCGTCGGAGGTGAAGCCCATCTTCGCAGCATCGGCGACGAGGGCTGCCTCGGTGGGTTCGCCCACGGCCTGCTCGGCGACCCTGTCCCACTTGGCGTCCGAGCAGAGCGCCATGCAGCGGACCAGGCGCGTGGTGTCCTCGGAGTAGTGCTTCACGACGGTCATGCGGTTCTGTGTGAGCGTGCCGGTCTTGTCGGAGCAGATAACCTGGGTGCAGCCGAGGGTCTCGACGGCGTTCATCTTGCGGACGATGGCGCGGCGCTTGCTCATCTTGGTGACGCCGATGGAGAGCGCGATGGTGACCACTGCAACGAGACCCTCGGGGATGGCGGCGACGGCCAGCGACACGGCGACCATGAAGGTGTTGAGCACCTGGTTCATATCCTTGAAGAACGCCATGCCGCCGTGCTGGAAGATGCCCACCACGAAGACGATGGCGCAGATACCCACGACGAGCTTGGTGAGCACGCCGGAGAGCTCGTTGAGCTTGATCTGGAGCGGCGTGAGCTCGTCGGATGCGTTCGCGATGGCGTCGGCGATCTTGCCCATCTCGGTATCCATACCTGTGGCGACGACCACCGCCACGCCACGGCCGTACACCACGGTGGAACCCATGTAGCACATGTTCTTGCGATCACCCAGGGGGACGTCGTCATGTACGGCGGGCAAGCCCAGCATCTTGATGATCTTATCCACGGGCACGGACTCGCCGGTGAGTGCGCTCTCCTCGATCTTCATCGAGGCGCTCTCGATGATGCGGCAGTCCGCCGGCACGGCGTCGCCGGCCTCGAGGATGACGATGTCGCCCACGACGATGTCTGCGGAGGGCACCGAGAGCTGGCGTCCGTCGCGGATGACCTTGGACTGCGCTGCGCTCATCTCCTGCAGGGCCGCGAGGGCGTTCTCGGCCTGGTACTCTTGCACCACGCCGAGCACGGAGTTGAGCACGACCACGAACATGATGATGAAGACGTCGGCGAAGTCAGCCTCGCCCTGCATCATGCCGGTCACGGCAGAGATGACCGCCGCGATGATGAGCATGATGACCATCGGGTCGGCCATCATGGCGAAGAACCGCTTCCACAGCGGATCCTTTTCGGCTTCCTTCAGCTTGTTGGGACCGTTCTGCGCAAGGCGTGCCGCGGCGTCGGAAGCGGTGAGACCTGCCTTGATGTCGGTCTTCACTTCGGCAACGACGTCCTCAACAGATGATAGATATTCCTTCATGTGCGATCCTCCTGGAGATCTCGATTTTCAGGCTCGCGTTGGCTCCCGATCATAATTCCCCAGGAGGGGCAAGGGCTTGCCGTTGGTAACCGCCTGACTGTCTAGCCTATTCTACCCAAATGAACGTACGGCGGACGCACCGAAAGACAACGCGTCCGCCGTATTGCCTATTCTTCCCAAAACTCATCCGAGCGGATCTTGAAGCAGACCTTGTGGATGGAGCCGCACGGCTCGCCGTCCGGCGCGAGGTTGGGCATGCGCGGCTCATCGCACACGAGCAGCGCGAACCTGCCGTTGCCCAAGGTCACGCCGATCTGGTCGTCGTTGCCCGGCGCTGCGTCGACGTACTGCTTGTCGGAAGCCTCGTCGTACGCCCCGAAGGCGCAGGTCTCGCCCGGGGTCACGAGCATGCGCTCGTGTCCCTCGACATCGATCTGCAGGTCGAGATAACGCTGATGCACCTCATAGTGCGCTTGGGCGTAGGTGCGTGTGCGCGCATCCTGCACGAGCGCGTACACGCGGTCGCCGTCGATGGCGTGCCTTCCGACGGGCAGAGAGCGCCAATCCGTCTGATCGAGCCAGTCCATCAGCTCGTCGAGTCCGCGGTACAGACCGCGGTAGCGCTCAATGGCGGAGATGCCGTCAACGATCATCGATCTCTCCCCCTAGTGGGCGCCCACGTCGCCGGACGTGGGATTGTAGGTGCCCTCGCCGCGCTTCGCGCCCATGACATCCGCCTCGGAGAGCGTGAGCCACTTGACGCCGCGACGGGTCTGGTAGGCGTAGGCCACGTGGATCATGCCATCGGCAGCCTGCATGATGGTGGGATACTCGTACTGACGGTTGTTGAACTTGTTCTCGTCGCCCACGTAGCCCTCGCCGCGCTCGATATGGCGGATCAGCGGGAAGGTGAGGCCGCCGTTCTCGGTGAGCGCGATGGATACAGGGTTGCGGAGGGCCGGCCAAGCGCCCTTCTTGCCATAGGCGCTGGGTGCGGAGTTGTGGTTGTACACCACGGCGATTCGGCCGCTCGCGAGCTTGCAGACGCCGATGCCGGAGTTGTTGTTGGGCAGTGGCGTGGGCTTGGGGTCGGTCCAGGAATCGCCGTAGTCGAAGGACTCGGAACGGTAGATGAAGTCGGCCTCGCGGCTGCGCATGAAGGCTACCAGATGGCCGGGCTCGAGCTCGACGATGCTGGGATGCACGCGGCCGGAGGAGTTGGGCATATCGACGCGGCGCCAGGTTGCACCCTGGTCATCGGAGATGGCGAAAGCGGACGGGTCGCCGGCAAGGCCGCTCTCGGAGTCGGAGCAGAGCCACAGGCCATAGATCCAGCGTCCGTTGGAGAGGATCTGGATGGCCTGGCGGGCGAAGGTGCCCTCCTCGGGGAGCAGGATCTCGGGCTCGCTCCAAGTGCGGCCGTCATCCGTGGAGACCTGCTTCTTGACCTGCGAGGTGTACTGCATGTTGTCCTTGCCGGGCTGGCGGCCGAGCTGGGAGGTGTACATGCACCAGATCTCGCCGTCGGGGTTCAGGAAGAGAGACGGGTTCTGGTCCGAGCGGTCCGTGTCGGTGGAGACGTACGTGGGCTCGCTCCACTTGTCGGAGCCCTTCTCGAGGCGAGAGATGACGATGTCGATGTCGGTGTCGCCCTCATAGGTGCCGGCAAACCAGCAGCAGAGGATGGTGCCCGCAGGGGTCTCGAGCAGGCCGGGGCCGTGCGCAGTGGTCCAGGGACCGGGGTTGATGAAGGCCTCGGTGATCTTCATCTCCTCGTCGAAGTAGATCTGACCGTCGGGGGTGAGGCCGGGCAGCGTCTTGATTGCCATGGTTCCTCCCTTTCGTTGCGTGGCTGGGCACGGCTAGCGGTTCACGGGAAGCTTCATGACAATCTTGCGATAGTCATGGGGCTGATCGCTGTGCGCAACGGCCTTGTGTGCGTCGTTGGGGAAAGCCACCCAGAACATCCCCTTGGAGATGAGGATGTGGTGATCCCTCGGCCCATCGAGACGTTCCTTATCGCTAGCCTCGTCGTACGGGGCCGCCGTGGTGGCGTCCGTGTACTCGAGCCACGCAATCTCCTCTGCACCGTCCAGGAGGATTTGCACATCGATGTAGTCGCGATGTGCCTCGAAGGTACCTTCGGAGAGCGGCGTGGTACTTCCCTGTTGAATCATGAAGTAGCCACCCTCGAAGTCGTAGCGCCCTACCTCAAGCTCGGAGGCGTTCTCGCAGGCCGCAAGGCCGTTCTCCAGGAAGGGAAGCAACGCGGCATATGTCGTGATGTTCTTGCAGCTGTCGATGATCATCTCAAGTTCCTTTCATGCTTATGTGCACTGCGGGACGGGGCCTAGAACGGGAGGTGCCCCGAAGACCGCAGCCTTCGGGGCACCCGCAACGCTATGCCGGGAAGACGATAAGGGAGCCCGCGGTCAGGAAAACCAGGCGAACGAGGTACTGGGGGATGGTAAACTTCCAGAACTCGACCATGGTGTAGTTGCCCATGCCGTAGGCCATGGCCGGGAGACCATCGATGGGCATGTAGTGACCCGCCCAGCCGGAAAGGGTCACGGCAACGGCGGCGGCCATCGGGCTGATACCCATGCCCTGGCACACGGCGATGGCCAGGGGAGCAAAGATCATGACCGTACCCACCTGCGAGCCAGTGAAGCAGGCGAAGGTCGAGCAGAGCAGCGCAAAGACGAACACGACCGCAAATGCAGGGATGCTCGTTCCCAGGGCGCCGGCGACGGTGTTGCCCACCAGCGTGGAGAGGCCCGTGTCGGCAAGAGCATTGGCGACGGGAATGACGCCGGCAGTCATGAGGATGATTGGCGAGAAGAGGTTGTCACGACATTCGTTAAAGTCGATGACCTTGACGAGCACCATGATCATAGCGGCGACGCCCGGAATCATGTAGACGAGCGCGCCAATCGAGTCGACCAGCATCATGGCGACGATGGAGACCACGAACGAGACGACGACCGTCCACTCCTTCCAGGCGGGCATCCGTTCCCCCTCGGTATTGGCGAGCGCAGCGGCATTCTCGACGGTGGGCTCGGCAACAGGGTGGGACGGAAGGATGCGGTAGCCTACGATGGCCCAGACCAGGAAGCCTGCGGACAGGAAGAGCGAGACAAGGCCAAACTGAAACATCGTGAGGTTGCTCGAGTCGAGGCCAGAGGCCGCGAGCACGGAGATGGCCACACCGTACTGCAGGGCGACGTTAATGGGAATGAGCGGGTGGTTCGAGGCGATTCCCAGCGGAAGCATGAGCTTGGACCCAGGGAGCTTCTCGTTGTAGGGCATGGTCACAACAAGTGAGAAAATCAGCACGTAGAAGGCCGTGGAGCCCATGCCTACGATGGACGCGCCCAGCATGACTACGAGCAGGAGCAGGACGTAGCTCTTGAATCCACCCCGCTCGACCAGCGAGGTCATGGCGTCCTTGACCCTCAAGATCAGCGATGTCTTTTGTATCGCTGCCAGGATGACCATGAAGAATGCAAGCATCCACACCGTCGAGTTCGTAAAGCCGGCAAACGCATAGCTCACGTCGCCCAACCCGAACAGTACGATGAGGATGCACGCCGCGATCGGCGGCAAGCCAAACGGGAGTACGTCGAACATGATCATGACGACCATGGCGACGAGGACGACCAGCGAAAGGATCATCTCTACTGTCATAGGTGGTTCTCCTCCTTCTGTTGCACTCGTCCTTCCGGACGGGCCTTCAAGGCCGAGCGGAACCCGGCCGCCTTGCCAAACGGTGAGCCTCAGCCGGCTGCGCGCGGCGATTCGTCAAGCTCCTGCGCCGTGCGGCCGGCGGCCATGCGCAGCGCGTAGTCGATGGCATTGACCAGCGAGAGCTCGTTGGACGTGCCCTTGCCGGCCAGTGCAAAGCCGGTGCCGTGATCGACCGAGGTGCGGATGATCGGCAAGCCGAGCGTGACGTTCACGCCCTCGACGGCCTTCCATCCCTGGGCGTCGCGGTCGTACACGAAGCCCAGCACCTTCGTGGGAATGTGGCCCTGGTCGTGGTACATGCAGACGACGATGTCGTACCATCCGCCGTTCATCTCGGAGAAGACGCTGTCGGGCGGGCAGGGCCCGATGGCGTTGATGCCCTGGGCACGCGCCGCCTCGATGGCGGGGGCGATCTCCTCGATCTCCTCGCGACCGAAGAGCCCGTTCTCTCCGCAGTGGGGGTTGAGGCCAGCCACGGCGACACGCGGGTTCTCGATGCCCAGATCGAGCATGGCCTGGTTGGCGAGCTCGATGACCTCGAGGACACGCGGGGTCTTTACGCGGTCGCAGGCCTCGCGCAGCGACACGTGCGTGGAGACGTGCGCCACGCGGAAGTCGTGATGGGCGAGCATCATGCAGTACTTCCTGGTACCCGTGTAGGTGGCGTAGATCTCGGTGTGCCCGTCGAAGTGCATGCCTTGCGGCGTGAGCGCCAGGTTCATGGCCTCCTTGTTGAGGGCGTTGGTCACCGTGGCGTCCACCTTGCCGGCCATGGCCAGCTCGATGAGGCGCTTGACCGACTGGAACGCAGCGTTGCCGCCCTCGGCTGAGACGGTGGCGAGCTGGAACGTCGAGGCGTCCTCGATGAGGTCGAGCTGGTACACGTCGATGGTACCCGCCTCGAACTTGGCCTCCTCGACGATCGACACCGGGTTGACCTTGATCTCGGGATGGTTCACGAAGCCCTTGGCCTGCTCGATCATCTTGTAGTCGCCCACCACGATGGGACGGCAGCGGTCATAGAGCGCAGGGTCGGAGAGGGCCTTCACGGTGATCTCGGGGCCGTTGCCCGCAGGATCGCCCATGGAGATGCCCACGATGGGAAGGTACTTCTCCATGGCTAGCACACTCCCTTCGCTGCATCGTCGGCGAGGACCTGCTTAAGCAGCGCAATACCCTCGTCGCTGAGCTGGTTGAAGGGGGCGCGGCACGCTCCCACCGGATACCCCAGCAGCTTGACCGCACACTTGACGACGGTATTGGGATTGCCGTGCGCGAAGACGCTCCTAAGCGGCGCCACGGCGTCCTGGCAGGCCTGGGCCGCCTCGAGATTGCCCGCCTTCCAGTTCTCGTAGATGCCCACCATGTTCTTGGGGTACACGTTGGCGCAACCCGCGATGCTCCCCTTGGCGCCGTTTTGCAGCGCGCGGAGGATGAGGGCGTCGTTGCCCGAGAGCACCGCGAAGTCGGGGTCGTCAGCGGTGAGCTCGATGTAGGCCTTGAGGTTGTCCCAGTCGCCCGAGGAGTCCTTCGCGCCCACGATGTTGTCCACCTCGGCAAGGCGGGCGACCGTTGCGGGTTCGAGCGCGTTTCCGGTGCGCATGGGAATGTTGTAGAGCACGATGGGCAGGTCGACCGCGGCCGCCACGGCCTCGTAGTGGGCAATGAGCTCGGCCTGGCTTGCCTTGGCAAACGACGGAGTGATGATGCTGAGCACATCGGCGCCCAGCTCGGCGGCCATCCTGGACTGCTCGATGGTCTCCTTGGTGGAGATGCAGCCCGTGCCCGCATACACCGGCACGCGACCGTCGACCTGGTCGATGACCGTCTCGAGCACCAGGTGCTTGTCCTCGGCGTTCAGGATGTAGCCCTCGCCGTTGGTGCCAAAGCAGAAGATGGCATGGATGCCGGCATCGATCTGGCGATCGACCTGGCGGCGCAGCTCCTCGACGTTGACGGACTCGTCCTCGTGCATGGGGGTGACGATGGGAACGATGATCCCGTAGATGTTGACGTCTTTCATGACTCTTCCTCCCTTGTTGAGACTGCCTACATGATCTGCTGGTAGATGGCGCGGGCGTCGTCCGCCGTGAGCTCGCGCACGTTGTTGTCCAGAAGGCGGCGCTGCTCGAGGCCGTTCTCCACGAGCCACTCGAGGTCGGCGTCCTCCACGCCCAGCTCGCGGACGCTCGTGGGAATCTCGAGGTGGCGAACGATCTGGTCGAGCAGGTCGACCAGCGCCTCCGCCTTGGCATCGACCCCCTCGGCATCGCCGCGGACGCACTGGTCGTAGGCGCTGGCAAGCCGCTCCTTGATGGCCGGCTGGTTGAAGCGCATGACGGGCACCAGCAGCATGGCGTTGGAGACGCCGTGCGCGATGTGGTAGCGACCGCCGAGCGGGTAGGACAGGCCGTGGACCGCCGTGGTGCCCGACGCGGTGATAGCGATGCCCGCATAGAAGCTGGCGAGCTGCATGGCGCGCCTGGCCTCCACGGCGTCGCGCCTGTCGCAGGCCTCGACGACGTTGTTGATGATGAGGTCGAGCGCGTGGAGCGCGAAGCTGTCCGAGAAGGGGTTGGCCTTGACGCAGGTGTAGCACTCGATCGCATGGCAGAGGGCGTCGATGCCCGTGTTGGCCGCGATGGGGCGCGGCAGGTCCTTGATCATCCTGTCGTCGAGGATGACGGCGTCGGCGATGAGGTCGTCGTTGACGATGCCGATCTTCACGGCCTTCTCGGGCACCGCCACGATGGCGTTGGGCGTGGCCTCGGCGCCGGTCCCGGCGGTAGTGGGCACCATGAGGGTCCTCACCTGCTTGTGGGCAAGACCGGGGTTGTCGAGCAGGTCCTTGACGCTGTACTCGTCGGTGGCGAGCACGCTGATGAGCTTGGCGGCATCCATGACCGACCCGCCGCCGATTGCCACGATCATGTCGGCGCCCATGCCCCTGAACTCGTCCACCACGTCCTGGACGGCCAGGTAGCTCGGCTCGGGCGGGCAGTTCTTGATGACCTCGACCCCGATGCCCATGCCCTCGAGGATCTCGACGGCCCTGTCGCAGAGACCGCGATTGAGCAGGCCGGCATCGGTGACGATGCAGGCCTTGGCGGCACCGAAGTCCTGGACGACCTGCCCCACCTTGGAGATGGCATCCTTGCCCGAGTAGACGACCTTGGGGAACTTGAGAACGTACGACTCCAACATCTGCCTTTCCTTTCTATCCCTGGGATGCTTCGGAGAGCTGAACGAACAGGTCGCGCCCCCCGAATCCGCCAGACTTTGCCATGATCGTGAGGGTTGCACCATCCAGCGCGATCTCCGATGCCACGACGCCCTGCGCCGCCTCGCCCAGAAGATGCACGCGCCCTATGCCGAGTTGCTCGAGCAGGGCGAGCATGACGTCGCCGCCTATGGCGAGCACCCTGCCTCGAGGATGCTTGCGGCAGATTCGCGCGAGCGTCCTGCCGAGGTTGGTTGCGATAAGGTCGCGCTCGCCGTTGACCGCGTGCGCGTCGCTCAGGTCGAACGAGGTGGCGTCCACCACCGTGAGCGGACAGGAGGACCAGCTGCGCACCACGGCGTCGCAAAAGGCCTCACCCTCCGCTGAGCCGAGCCAAGCGGGATCGGACTTCTCGGCAATGCCCATGCTGTGCGTGGGGGCTCCTGATTGCGATGCGAAGCGGCACTGGTCGACGGACACCTGGTTCACGCTGCCGCAGAACACGAGCAAGCCGTTAGACACGCCTGTAGGCACAGGAGCGGGAAGCGCATCTGCTCCGAGCTCGGATGCAAGGGAGTGGGCGAGTCCGCCGCAGCCGGCAAGCGCCAGACGCCCATTGCCGTTGAGCACCAGTTCGTGCACGCGGTGCGCGACGGCATCCTCGGTGGTGGCGTCGTAGACGGCGATGCCGGAGAACCCCATGGGAGCGGGCTCGTCCTCCCCCACCGAGAGCACCGGAGCATCCGTCTGCTGCGCGAGGAGCTTGCAAACCTGGGAGGTGCTCACCGCGTCGAAGGGATCGTTGCCAAAGGGGCTCTCTGCCACCGGAACGCCATGCACGTAGTGGATGCCGCCCGAGGTGGTGCGCCCCATGGAGGGCCATGCGGGGATGAAGTGCACAGTTGCGCGGTCGACGCCCTCCCACAGCGCTGCGAGTTCGGCTCCAACGTTTCCGCGGAGCACCGAGTCGGTCTTCTTGACGATGATGGGCACGCCCGCCTTGCAGGCGTCCTCGATGACGCCCGAAACGGCGATGAAGGAGCCGAGCGGCGGGAGGTGGCGGCTTGCCGTGTTGACGGAAAGCACGCGTGCCTGCGCATTGGCGGAGCGGAACGATCCCAGGGAGGTGACGACGTCGACGCCCATGCCCACGAACGGCACCGACGAGTCGAAGGCGCCTGTAAGGTCATCCGCAACGATCATCAAATCCATCGTATCCGCTCCCTTCCTGCTCTCATCTGCATTGTTCCATGAGCAACCTGCCAAGCCTAGGAGTGCAAGCCAAGCTAATTGTTCACATTTGAAACGAGGTGATGTATTTTCTGGTTATCGAATCGAGATGCACAACATGGAGGCGCAAAGGAGGCACCATGCGCACGCGGGCTCTGCTAATCGCACCCTACCCCGAGATGCAGCCCATAGCCGAAGACGTTGCGGTTGAGTTTCCGGACCTCGACCTCACGGTGCTCGTGGGCGACCTTGAAAGCGGCGTACGCGCAACGCTCTCGAGCTTCCACGCCAACTACGACGTCATCATCTCGCGCGGAGGAACCGCGCAGGCACTGCAAGACGAGGTGAGCCTTCCCGTCATAGAGATCGAGCTCTCGGCAATCGACGTGATCAGGCAGCTTCAGAGCATTGGAGCTGCAAACAAGCGCATCGCGGCCGTTGGCTTTGCCAACGCGCTCGAGGGGCTCCGCCATGCCCTCGACATCCTTCCAGGCAAAGTGGACCTGTTCTGCGTCGAGTTCGCCGACGAGGTGGAACTCGAGATGGAGCGGGTGCACGCAGGTGGTTACGATTTCGTGCTCTGCGACACGGTCTCGTCGCAGGTTGCCCTACGGATGGGTCTGTCTCCCGTTCTGCTCGAGTCCGGCCCTGACAGCATGCGCAACGCCTACGAGCGGGCGCTCTTCCACTGCCGGCACTGGAAGCTCGAACGCGACCGCTCGACCATGCTCTGGGAGATCGCGAAGAACCAGTCGCGCGGGCTCGTAATCTACTTGCGCGGAGGCGGCCTCGTTTTCTCCAACCTCGAGAAGGAGGACAGCTACCTCTACCCCTTCCTTGAGGCACATCTGGGAGACACCGACGCCCGCAGGCTCGTCTTCCACCACGAGGGGATGGTCTTCAGAATCAGACCCCTACAGATCGACCTCACAAGCTCGCCGGTAGTTGCGTTCTCGATCATCTTCCACCGCGAGCTGCGCGAATCCCAACGCGTGGGCATAGACTACGCAAACCGCGAAGGCGTTGAGAAGCACTTGTCATCGAGCTTCTTCTACCGGTCGGGGGCGTGTCTGGCCTATGAGGACGACATCGAAGCGCTCGCAGGCACGGGCTTCCCGCTCATGCTGCGCGGCGAGCGCGGAACGGGAAAGGAGCAACTCGCGCGCCTTGCCTATACACGCTCGAAATATGCGCAGCTTCCTTTTGTGATGGTCGACCTAGAGCTTATGAGCGAGAAGGGCATGGATTACCTGCTCAACAGCCATCATTCCCCCATCTTCGAGGGAAGGCAGGCCATCTTCTTCAGAAGCATCGACCGGCTTCATGAGGCAGCTTGGCGCGACCTGCTCATGACCATCCTCGAAAGCCGCGCGCACAAGCGCAACCTCATCATCATCTCGGCTAACGACGGAACAGACGGCTCGCAATCCGAGGCTGCCCATGTGTTCTCGGAGCGCCTGCGCTGCCAGGTTGTGGAGGTGGAGCCCCTGCGCAGCAACGAGACGGACCTGCTCGACATTTCCGACCGCTATCTGGCGTGGCTGCACGGTTCCGAAGACCCCAACCCCAGCTCCGCCATTGAACCCGATGCGCAGGATATGCTCCTTCAGGCGCGTTGGCCCCTCAACCACGACCAGCTCCAGAAGGTGCTCGACCGGGCTTTTCTTATGGCAGGCGACAAACCCATCGAGTCCGCCGAGCTGGAGGAGGCCATGCGCCATGCCCGCGTGAGCGACGACGAAACCCCCTCCATGCGGGGCGACATCGATTTCCTCAAGCCGCTTGCACAAACCGAGCGCGAGATTGCCGCGCTCACCGTGCTGGCGTGTGGTGGAAACAGGAGCCTCGCCGCCCAGACGCTGGATATCTCGCGCACCACCCTCTGGCGCCTTCTCAAAGACCAGCACCGATAGGCCCCACGCACCGGCCACGCGGCAAATCAACTATCGGATGGGTTCCTCTTTCTCTCCGTACTGCATCGGGTGGTCGCATCCAGACAGGACGAACACCTTTCACGGCAAAGCAATAGCCGCTGCGATTCCGAGATGCCATCCTATCGGTGGGACACACGTTAAACTATCAACAGCAAGGGCTTCAGCGCGACCGTCTCGGAGGAGTAATCATGAAAATCCTGTTCTATGGCACGGCAAGCTACGACAAGGAATCGTTCGATAAGGAACTTCCCGCCTATCCCGACATCACCATCGACTACACCGAGACCAACCTCACCCCGCTCACGGCGGTGCTGGCGCGGGGCTACGACGCCGTATGCGCCTTCGTGAACGCCGACGTGGGCGCGCTCACCCTCGAGGTTCTGGCGGGACTGGGCGTCAAACTCGTGCTCATGCGCTGCGCCGGTTACGATGCCGTGAATGTGAATATGGCCAAGGAGCTGGGCGTCACCGTCACTCGCGTGCCGGCCTACAGCCCCGAGGCCATCGCCGAGCACGCCATGGCGCTCGCCATGTGCGCCAACCGTCGCATCCACAAGGGGTATATCCGCGTGCGCGAGAACAACTTCTCGCTGGGCGGGCTCGTGGGAGAGACGCTTCACGGCAAGGTTGCGGGCATCATCGGCACCGGCCGCATCGGCGCAGCCCTCTGCCGCATCTGCAAGGGCTTCGGCATGACGGTGCTCGGCGCCGACCTCTACCCCAACCAGAAGCTCGTCGAGGAGGGATGCGTCGATGAGTACGTCGACTACGACGAGCTCTACGCGCGCGCGGACCTTATCAGCCTCCATGCCTTCCTCGACAAGGACAGCTACCACATGATCAACGACGAGAGCATCTCCAAGATGAAGGACGGGGTCATCTTCGTGAACACCAGCCGCGGGGCGCTCGTCGACTCCAACGCCCTCATCCGAGGCATCCGCTCGGGCAAGATCGGGGCGGCCGGCATCGATGTGTACGAGGAGGAGAACCAGAACGTCTACTTGGATCGCGGCGACGAGATCCTGGGCACCTCCATCACCGCGCGCCTGTGCTCCTTCCCCAACGTGGTTCTCACGAGCCACCAGGCGTTCTTCACGCGCGAGGCCCTCGGGCAGATCGCGCAGTGCACGCTCGATAACGCGGCGGCGTACGCCAAAGGTGGAGAATACGTGCAGGGCAGCCAAGTCTGCTAGGCTATTCTGCTTGGAAACGCTGCGTATGCAGTAGACGAGCACACACGGACGCCTCCGCCTCCTCGGTGGGGGCGTCTCGTACGATAGCGGCATTCCGCCGCAGGAAGAGAGGCTGCTTGCGATGTCAGCCAAGAAGACCAAGATCGTCTGCACGATGGGCCCCGCCTGCGAAGACGAGGAGACGCTGCGCGAGCTCATCAGATGCGGCATGAACGTTGCACGCTTCAACTTCTCGCACGGAACCCATGAGAGCCAGAGGGCCATGATGGAGCGCGTGCGCAAGGTGGCGGGAGAGCTGGGAGTGCCCGTCGCCATCCTGCTCGACACCAAGGGCCCCGAGGTGCGCACGGGCCTTGTCGAGGGCGGCGGCAAGGTTGCAATCGCCACGGGCAGCGAGATCGTCGTCACCACCGAGGACGTGCCCTGCACCGCGGAGCGCATCTCGCTCGACTACAAGAACCTTCCCAACGAGGTGGAGGCCGGTGCCACCATCCTTATCGACGACGGCCTCATCGAGCTTGCCGTGACTCGCATCGAGGGCAGCGACATCCATTGCCGCGTTGCCAGCGGCGGCGCACTGGGCGATCGCAAGGGCGTCAATATCCCCGGCGTCGAGGTGGGGCTGCCCTCCGTCACCGATCAGGACCGCAACGACATCATCTTCGGCTGCGAGCTGGGCATCGATGCCATCGCCGCGTCGTTCATCCGCAGCGCCGCCGCCGTCGAGGAGATCCGCTCTATCCTCATCTCCCAGGGCGCCGGCCACGTGAAGGTGTTCCCCAAGATCGAGAGCGTGCTGGGCGTTGCCAACTTCGATGAGATTCTCGCCGCTTCCGACGGCATCATGGTGGCCCGCGGCGACCTAGGCGTGGAGGTGCCGCCGGCGCAGGTGCCGCACCTGCAGAAGATGATCATCTCCAAGTGCAACGACGCCTATAAGACGGTCATCACGGCCACGCAGATGCTCAACTCCATGATCGACAACCCGCGCCCCACGCGCGCCGAGATCACCGATGTGGCCAACGCCATCTACGACGGCACCGACTGCGTCATGCTCTCCGGAGAGACCGCCTCGGGCAAGTATCCTATTGAAGCGGTCAAGACCATGGCGGATATCTGCTGCGAAACCGAGAAGCACCTGCCCGAGCGCCACGCCTATCACAGGCGCCACGGCCTGGCCAACGTGAGCGGTGCAACGGGCTATGCGGCCGTCTTCATGGCCGAGCAGGTGGGCGCCAAGGCGATACTGTGCCCCACGCATTCCGGGCGCACGGCGCGCCTCATCTCCGCATACCGCTCCAACCTGCCCGTCTATGCCGGGTCTCCCGATGACGAGACCATCCGCACCTGCTGCTTCGTGTGGGGCGTCGAGTGCTATAAGACCGTGGAGCAAGGCACGCTGCAGAACACGATCTACCACACCCTGCAGATCGCCAAGGAGCGCGGGCTTGTGGAGCCGGGCGATCTGGTGGTCGTCACCGCAGGCGACCCGCAGACCTCGCCGCGCATGGGCAACTACAGCACCTCCACCAACGTGGCGATGGTCGCCCAGGTTCAATAGCACCTTCTCCCCCGCCCCGCTCGGGGATACTCCCCCAATGGGGCGTGAGAAGGCCATGGCACCAGAATGCCTTATTCCTGCTGATTCTGGCACCAGATGGCCTTGTTCCTGAGGAATAAGGCCATCTGGGGGCTCAAGGCGCAGGAATAAGCCGTTTCAGTGCCAGGGCGGTTTGAGATGCGACCCCGCTCGGGGATACTCCCCCAATGGGGGATACTCCCCGGGTGGGGATTATTGTTGACATGATCGTATATATACGGTATATACAGTTATAGATACGGCGGACCATGGAGGGATCACCGGTGGAGATCATCATCAGCAATTCGTCGGACAAGCCCATCTACGAGCAGATATCCTCGCAGATCCGCGACAGCGTCCTCACGGGCGCGCTTGCTCCCGGCGAGGCCCTGCCCTCGATCCGCACGCTGGCGGCATCGCTGCGCATCAGCGCCATCACCACGAAACGCGCCTACTCCGACCTGGAAGCGCAGGGCTACATCGAGACGGTTCCCGGCAAGGGCTGCTTCGTCTCGGGAGGAAACCTCGAGATGCTGCGCGAGGCCCGTCTGCGCCATGTGGAGGAATCGCTCGCCCAGGTCATCGCCGACGCGCGCATCGCCGGGCTCACGGCTTCGGAGCTGCATGAGATGCTCGATCTTCAACTGGAGGAGGAGAAATGACACAGAATGATTGCGCGCTGCGCGTGCACGATGCCTGCAAGTCCTATAGCGACTTCTCGCTCAAACGCGTGTCGCTCGAGGTGCCGAGAGGCGCCGTCGTGGGACTCATCGGCCGCAATGGCGCAGGCAAAACCACGCTCATGAAGGCCGTCCTGGGCACCATCGCGCTGGAGGACGGCGATGTTGAGCTCTTCGGCAAACCCCTCGCCCGCCTCTCCGAGCATGAGCGCCTCGCCCTCAAGGCACGCGTGGGCTATGTGAGCGCGGTCATGGCGTATCCCGAGGTCTTGACCGCCCGCGAGGTCTCGCGCATCTACGAGTTCTCCTACCCCTCATTCGACCGCTCGCGCTTCGATGAGCTGTGCCGCATCCTCGAACTCGAATCGCTCGACAAGCCCGTCAAGGAGCTCTCGCGCGGCATGGGCATGAAGACCCAGCTCGCATGCGTGCTCGCAAGCGGGGCGGATCTGCTCATCCTCGACGAACCCACGGCCGGGCTCGACCCCATCGTGCGCGACGAGATGCTCGGCGTGTTTCGCAGCTGGATGGACGAGCGCCGCTCCATCCTCATCTCGAGCCACATCACGAGCGACCTCGAGCATCTGGCCGACTTCGTCGTGCTCATCGATGACGGTGCGATCCTCATGGACCGCTCGGCAACCGAGATCGCGGACATGGGCGTGGCGCACCTGCGCACCGCCGAGTTCGAGCGTCTGCTCGCCGACGGTTCCTTTGCGTCCGACACGCTGCACGTGCTCAAGCGCGACCTGAGCCATGAGGTGCTCGTGAACGACCGTCTCGGCTTCGCGCGCGCCTACCCCGAGTTTGCCATCGACCGCGCATCCATCGAAGACATCATGACCCTGCTCGTGAAAGGCGAGGTGATGTAGATGAAAGCCCTGCTCTATTCCGACTTCACAACCATCCGCAAGGCGGTCAAGCAGTACCTGCTCACCATCGCCTTCGTATGCGTCGTCACCGTCTTCGCCTCGATTTCGAACAGGGACATCGATGCGGGCGGCCTCGCCCAGATCATCCAGAGCATCGTCATGCTCGTCAGCCCGTTCATGTTCGCCTTCTATACGTTCTTCCAGCTCTTCGGCCAGGATGAGCGCCCGGGATGGGAGTCGGTGAAGCTCTCGCTGCCCGTCACGCGCACGGAGGTCGTCGTCGCCCGCTACCTCGTCATGGTGATCATGTTCGCGATGTTCTTAGCCGCCTCCACCGCGTTGGGGGGCGTCGTCGCCGCCCTTATCACGCAGGTGAAGTTCGGCGCCGTCACGCTCATCGCCCGCGACGAGCTGCTCGTCGCGCTCTTGATCGCCCTGGCCGTCACGCTCATCTACCTCGGCATCGAGATGCCGATCTTCTTCAAGCTGGGCGTCGCCAAGGCGCGCCTGTTCATCTTCATACCGTATCTCGCATTCATGCTCGCCACGCTCGATCCGGTGCAGGATCTCATCAAAGTGATTGGCGCGCAGGTGATTCGCCTCGTCGAGGCGGTGGGAAGTCCCGTGCCCCTCGCAGCCGGCCTCGTCGTCCTCGCCGTCGTGCTCTACGCCATCTCCCTGTCCATCTCGACGCGCGTCTATGCCGCGCGCGAGTTCTAGACCTGACCGAGAAGCACATCGCGTGAGCTGGTGCACGTTTTGAGGCGAAGCGTCGAACGGACGGGTCGTTCGACACCTAATCAAGGGAGACCGTTCTGCCTATTCTGAGCCCGTGAGGCGGAAGGTGCGAGACGAGCAGGACCAGCCGATCTTCTGACCAGCGGTTTATCTCCTGCACCATGAGCTCGATCGTTTCGGCGTCGATGGCGTTGAACGGCTCGTCCAGTATGGTGACCAACCTGTCCGACGCCGTTGCAAGCACATACCAGAGCTTCTTGGCCATCCCGCTCGACAGGGAGTACACCGGCTCGTCAAGGTATTCGGCAAGCCCGAACAACCCGACGCGCCTCATCAGCTCCTCGAAGGAACGGCCATGCGCCCGCGCCGCAATCACGATGTGGTCGTGGACGTTCAGCGAGGGATGGAGGGCGGGCGCGGTCCTGCACACCTGCCGATAGGCCCTGGTCTCGGGCAGGTTTGCCGGACGATCACAGATCATCATCGTCCCGGAGAGCGGCCTGAGGTAGCCGCTCATAACCTCGACGAGCGTCGATTTCCCAGATCCGTTGGACCCATCGATCCTGACCATCCCAGGGCCCGTGATGAGGAGATCGAGATCTCTGATCACGGGGCGATCGGCTTGGTAGCCTGCGGTCAGACGCTCAGATCTAACTGACGGAATCGTATCCGACGGTGCAAGCATAGAAGCGTACCTCCATAAAGACCGATGCAGATGGCAAGGGCTGCCGGCATATACCAGAGAGATGCGAGAAGCGCGGCCACGGAAAGGAACAGGGAGAGGACGGCAACCGACGCGCCTCGCTCGTCCATCACCTGAAGGGCGACCTCAGACGACGTGCGCCGTTGGCCTAATGTTGCCTCTGCGAATGCGTTTCCCATCATCGTTGCCAGCCCAATGACCGCAACGTGTGCCGGATGGATTCCAAACAGCGGGCCCGCTGCCACGAGCGGCGAGACAAGCACGACTTGCACCAGCGTCCATGTGGCAAGCGCCGGAAGGACAAGGCCTCTCACCGAACCGCCCCATTCCCATAGGGCCCGCCACGCCGCCAGAAGGGATACGGAGCCTATTGCCCGGGAGACGCCGACGGCGATGCCGAGCGAATACATAAGGCAGACATAGCAAAAGGCCACTGCCGCCCTCGCGATGATCCCCTCTGCAAAGGGGTTGCCCTGGGCGATGGGCAGCAGCGGCCCGACAGCGATCTTCAGAAACGATGCGGCCCCAAGGCAGATGCCGAACATCTTTACGAGCTTGCATGCGCTTGGCGAGCATACCAGGGCCTTCATGGGATACAGGGAGGACCGTAGATTCCGTCGTTGCGAATCATCCGGGCGGGATGCGGCCGGCACGATCCTGAAGCCGGCCCCATCCAGGAGGCTGCAATAGCGTATAAGACCGACGAGGGCAGCTCCGGTACCGAGCAGGCAGACAAGGAAGAAAGCCAGCTCGAACTGGGCCGACAGGAGAAACGTCCCAACGCGAGCGGGTATGGCAACGGCACCGCTGGCGAAGGCCAGCACGACAGCCGCAGTTGTCACGCCTAAACATGCGGGTATCGCTATGGATGCCAGAGCATATCCCCCTGTGATGCGCGTGCGGCTGTCCCCATCGCACGCTATTTTGAAGGCAAGCGCGACGGGAAGCGACGAAGAGAGGGCGGGGAGCAGGAGCAGCGAGCCAAGGCGTGCCGGGGTTGCGACGCCCCATGCCGTAAGCAGCGCTGCAGCGGCGGAGCAGATGGCGAGCGAGGTCATGAATCCCCGTATCGTCCGGGGCAGCATGCGCGCGATGACCATGGACGACTGGCTGATGTCCAAGGTGCGGCACAGCGGGACGTGCGATCCGCGCGTCAGCCAGTCTCGCTCGCTGCCTGTCGTAAGACCCAGTATCGGGACAAGGGCGGCATACAGCTCTACGAGCACGGCAAGCATGAGGATAGGCGGGCGGCCGCCGTATTCAAGCGCCGATCCGTAGTGCGGGCCGATGAACAACGCCACCGCGATGAAGGCGATGCCTCCTCCGAGCACGGAGAGGATGCAGAGCGCAGCCCGCAGGACGCGCAGCGTGGATACGCGCATCTTCCAGCCGAGCTCGTCGAGAAGGAGCGCGTCTACCATATCGCTCGAGAGCGCGAGCATATCCAGCGCCCTTCGGCTCATAGCTTGCTGCTCTTCTCGCGATCGTCCTGCTCGACGCGCACCAAAAGGACGACAAGCGCAAGAGCGCCGTTCAGCGCTGCCATGATCATGGGGATCACGCTCGTCGACCCGGCCGTCAGCCCTATGCCCATGCCGAAGCCGATCATTGAGATGAGATGCGCGAAAAGGAGCAGGGCAAGGCCTTTCCCCCCGTAGCAGGCAGAGACGAGAAGCCCGATCGCCCCCACGCATATGCAGCCTGCAAAGATGAGCTGCGGAATATGGGCATCGTCTACAGGGAACGCCGTACCCACGAGGACCCATGCCGCAGACAGGATTCCGAGCAACAGGCACACGATCGTAATGGGACGCCGGAAGCGCAGGTAGAGGTTCAGCATCGCCACTCCCTAGAAAAGATTGGACACGAAGGATGTCAGCGCGCATGAAACGAGTAGTACCATCATATCCTTTACAGATAGATGTCTCTCTTTAGTGCGCCAAACAGTGACCAAAAAAATCGCCAAGCACACAAAGACAACCCATACCAAGGTAAAGGGGCTATCACGGGGCGACTTTAAACGTTGCAACAGTGACACTGCCTGAATAGGCACTACGCTTAAAACCGCTATGGAGAAACAAGGGCCTAGGTAATTGATGCCTGATATTCTTGCCATAACGGCAGCAAGTAGGGACTCGTCAAGATGCACGCTGAAGAAAAAGAACAGCGCGAGTCCAAAGATGGAAAGGCCCAGAGCTAAAAAGCCCCTACTTGCGTAGACAATTCAACCATTAGACCTGCATCCGCCATCGAATTGCCAATCAACTCGCTAACCTCGCCTCGAATATAGGCAAAAACGTACAGTACGTACCTTAGAATAAGTATTAGGGCAGCACAGGCAGAGGAGAGCCAGACTATGCGACGATTAGTACGAGGTGTTTCTTTGCTTGAATCCATGGCAGTCAACCTTCGCTTGTCGGGGAAATAGATAATACCGAGCCCCAAACTATGATGCCGAAAGAATGGTCAGCGTTTCGAATAGGGCCGCTAATACGACTAGAGCGACAGACAATATAAGGTACCTAAGCGAAACCGGAGCTGCATTAAGATACCTGATAAAGAAGCTTTCACCATCCCGCCGCACCACTAAGGCAGCAACCAGCGGACGAATACCTGCTAGAGAGGACAGCAGTATGCCAGAGAACTCTAGCGGTGCATACCATACAGCAACCGAAGTAGTGGCGGTCCATCCAACAGCCAGTACATTTGCGGCAGTTACAGCACCTACATAAAAGCCGAGGAGGCATGCGGTCTAAAAAAGCGCCAGCGGTAGATCTAGACCGCAATTGTGAACGAAAAGGCCGCTTCCAAGCGGCATCGCACCGGATGGAAGCGGCCCAGAATAGCGGAGCCTATGGGGACGGCTGCCGCACTACATGTTCTTCCTCCAGCCCCTCAGGCGCAGAGCCGCTGCGACGAGGACAAGGGGCAGGCTGGCAAGCGCCAAGGAGGACCAGATGAGCGGATTGTTCCCGTCGCCGGACTTGGGCACGCTGGGAACAGCCTCCTGCGTGTTGGTCACCGTGAAACCGCGTTTGGCATCGCCTGCAATAGCAGTGCTATAGCCCTTGATCGGCGTCTCGGATACCGTGTAGGCGATCTCGCTGCCGTCGGCGTTGTACTTGGGCAGACCGGTGAAGGTGTGGGTCCAATTCGACGAGGAGTTCAAGGTTGCCTCGGCGACGACCTTCCCGTCGGCCTTCAGCTGGATGGTAGCGCTCTCAGCCGGCGTGCCGACCCATTTCTTGGTAACCGGAATGTCGATGGTCTCGGTATTGGTGTTGGTGATGGTGAAGCCGGAGGCGGCATCGCCGGAGACCTCGGAGGAATAGCCCGCTACCGGATCCTCCTCGACGGTGTAGACGATCTCGGTGCCCTGGTCACGATACTTGGCCAGACCGTCGAAGAATCCGGACCAGCCGTTGCCGGAAGAGAGGGTCAGCGTCATGCCGGTAGCAGCTCCATCGGCCAGCAGGCGTACGGTGACGGGACCGCCTACGGGGCCGATCCAGGCCTTCTCGACGGACACCGAGATGGTTGCGGGATCGTGGAAGTTGGTCACCGTGTAGCCGACCGTGGCGTCACCGGAGACGGAGGCAGTATAGCCCTCGGGCATCCCGACCTCCTGGACGGTGTAAGCGATGGGGATGCCGGCCTCGTTGGCGTCGAGGTCATCGAAGCTGCCCTCCCAGCCGTTGTCTGCGCTGAGCACGAGCGTCTTGCCGGTGTCGGCGCCGTTCGCCAGCAGGCGGACGGTCACGCTCTCGGGGCGCATGCCGTCCCGGTCGCCCGCGTCGTCCCAGGCCTTGGCGACCGACACGCTCGTCGTTTCAGGCGCATGCGTGTTGGTCACGGCAAAGCCCGTCGTAGCGTCACCGGTTATCTCGACAGCATAGCCAGAGGGCACGTCAAGCTCGTCAACCGTGTAGGCGATGTCCTGACCATTGGCCTTCTGGTCGAGGTCGGTCCACGTGTGGGTCCACTGGTTGCCGGCGTCGAGGGCGATGGGGTCGCCCTGCGCGATGCCGTCCGCGTAGAGCTGCACCGCGATCGAAGCCGGGCGCAGGCCGTCCTGGTCGCCCGCGTCGTCCCAGGCCTTGGCGACGGTAACGGAGGTCTTCCCGGGCGTGTAGCTGTTGGTGATGTTATAGCCGTCGTAGGTGGTCGCGTAGTCGGCGACGGCGTCCTCGGTCAGCGCGTAGACGATCTCGTGGCCGTCGGTTGCATCGTACTTGGGAAGGTTGTCGAAGCTCCAGGCCCAGCCGTTGTCCTCGCCGACAGTCGCGCTGGCGGCCTCGATGCCGTCGGCCAGCAGGCGGACGGTAATGGCCTCGGGACGCACACCGTCCTGGTTGTCGCCGTCATCCCAGGTCTTGGAGCCGGAGACGCTGACGGTCTCGATCGCCGTGTTGGTGATGGTGAAGCCGGTGGCGGCGTCGCCCTCGACGGTCGTCTCATAGGCGTTGGCGTCCACGCCGGACACCTGGGCCTCGGTCACCGTATAGGCAATCTCGTCGCCGCCGTCGCCGTACTTGGCCAGCCCGTCGAAGGAACCACTCCACCCGTTGTCGGAGGAGAGCTCGAGCGATTCACCCGTGTCCTCACCGTCGGCGAGCAGCGAGACAGTCACCGATGAGCCCTCGGGGCCGACCCACGTCTTGGCGACGGACACGCTGACGGTCTCGGTGCTGGTGTTGGTGAAGGTGAAGCCGGAGGCGGCATCGCCGGAGACCTCAGAGGTGTAGCCTGCAACCTCATCCTCGGTCACGTCGTAGGAGATCTCGCTGCCGTCGGCGTTGTACTTGGGCAGACCGGTGAAGGTTGCCGCCCAGCCGTTGCCCGCGCTCAGCTCGAGGGTCTGGACCTCGGTGCCGTCCGCCGTCAAGCGGACCGTAACGGAGGCCGCCTCGGGGCCGACCCATTTCTTGGTGACGGGCACGGAGACGGTCTCGGTCGCCGTGTTGGTGATGGTGAAGCCGACCTCGGCGTCGCCGGAGACCTCGGAGATGTAGCCGCCGACCTCGAGCTCTGCGACCGTGTAGGCGATCTCGGCGCCGTCTTTGTACTTGGGCAGGCCCTCGAAGGCGCCGGACCAGCCGTTGCCGGCGGAGAGCTCGAGCGTCTCGCCGGTGTCAACCCCGTCGGCGAGCAGCGAGACGGTCACCGACGGGCCCTCGGGGCCGACCCATTTCTTGGTGACGGGCACGGAGACGGTCTCGGGCTCGTGGGTGTTGGTGATGGTGAGGCCGGTGGCGGCGTCGCCGTCGACCACGGCGGCATAGCCCTCGGGCACCCCGACCTCCTGGACGGTGTAGGCGATGTCCTGGCCATTGGCCTTCTGGTCGAGGTCGGTCCACGTGTGGGTCCACTGGTTGCCGGCGTCGAGGGTGACGGGGTCGCCGGACGCCTGCCCGTCGGCGAGGAGCTGGACCATCACGCTCTCGGGGCGCAGGCCGTCCCGGTCGCCCGCGTCGTCCCAGGCCTTGGCGACGGTAACGGAGATGGAGGCGGTGTTCGACGTGTTGTCGAACGTCATCGAATCGACCGGCGAACCTGCCTTTGTGATGGCAGTCGTCGCAGTGACCATCGCTCCACCAGCAGGGTCCGCTTCCTTGTGCAGCGTGACCTCTACCTCGTAGACCGTGTCATCGTAGGTGTAGGCCTCATCGCTGCCCGCCACCTCCCTGACGGTGTAGCGCATGACCGTGTCGCTGCCGTCGGCGTTCAGGTCATCCTCGGAGTAGGTGAGCTTGTCGAAGGTCACGGCCTCGCCGACGTTCTGCTTCTCCTGGAGGACGGTGCCCTGCGCGTCGCGCAGTTGGAACGTGAATGTCTGATCGGCTCCCGGCGTTGCACCGTCCACGGTCTTGGCGGCATCCAGCTGCACGGCGGGCATCTTCAGGGTTTTGGTGGTGTTTCCTCCCACGCTGTTCTCGACCGTGTATCCTTCGGGAACATCCGTGAAGTCCACGACGAACCGCACGTACTCGGTCTCGCTGCCGGTTATGGCCTGCGCATTGTAGATGTGCACAGAATGGGTTACCTCGTCATAGCTGATCTCGAACTTGTCCGCCTGATCTGCGTACAAGAAGCGCACATTGCCATCGAGTTCGTCGAACAGGTTGATCTCGCCGACATCGAAGCCATTGCTGTTCCAGAACTTGATGGTGTAGGTAACGCGCTGGTCGGCGGGATCGGACGAGACGACGGTCTTGTCGACGCTCTTCTCGCCGCACGCCGCGTTGTAGTTGTTGCCCTGGAGAACGTAGTTGCGATGCTCCTGGTAGGTGACGCCGTCGGACTGGTAGTAGATCTCGGCGCGGTTGGTGTACTTGATGTTGTTGCCGCCCCTGGCATTGACCCAGTAGTATACCCACACGGTGTCGGTCAGCGTCCCCGGATAGTTGAAGGTAAGGTTTTGGCCGCTGATGCTGACGGAGTACAGGGAGGGATCTATGTCATCTCCCGTGGCATTCGTGACGCGGATGCCACGGGTCCGGTCGAAGGTCATGCCGTCGGGGAGCGTGTCGACGACCGTGATGTTGTTCATGGTGGCCTGCTTGTTGTTTATGTACAAGCGGTAGCCGATGACCTCATCGTTGGTCGATTCGTACACGCCTATCTGCGCGGCATCGTCGCCGTGCCCTTCCGAATAGTCGTAGCCGCCGTAGCTTACCTTGGGATCGGCGGCGGCATCCTTCATGATGGCATCGGTGTAGACGCCCACGCCGCCTGCGCTGCCCGTAGGGATGACCGTGAGGTCTTTGGAGTCGTTGCCGACCGTCACCGGCGCGGTGGTCTGCGTGTCGACGTTGGCTGTCGAGATATACATGTTGAACGACCCGACGAGTGCGGCGGTCGCATTGGGGCCGAAGACGAGATTCCATGTTCCGTCACCGTTATCCACGACGGAGCTGAAGTGCAAAGGATCGACGGAGAACCGCACGCTGCTGGCAACCTCGGGCGGAATGCTCACGGTAACGGTATCGCCCTCTTGGAAGGCTCCCTGGTCGATGGTGTACCTGACCGAGAAGATCGCCATGGATCCGGCCGAGTAGGACTCCTGGTTGGAGGTGATGGTCGCGTGGAAGCCCGATGCGTCCGATGCGCGCAAAAGCATGATCTCGGGCGTGGAATCCGAAGGCTCCTCCATCTCGTCGGGGCCGGCCCGTGCGGCGTCCGCCCAGGACTCCTCGTCAACCGGCGCATCCGCGTCTTCGGGTACTGCAGCCTGCCCGTCCTCGGTAGCAAGAGGCTCCTGGGAGCTTTCCTCTTCCTCCACGATGGCCTGCGGCGCATCCTCGTCTGGAGCGTCCGCTTGATCGAAAAGCTCCTCGGTTTCCTGAACTTCCTCCGAGGAGCCTTCTTGAACGGCAACAGGCTGTGCGTCCGCGCCTTCTTCGGCGATGGCCTTCACCGCCCCTCCAGGCATGCAGATATTGAGCACAAGCAATGCGCTCATAAGGTGGCATAACTTTTTCCTCATTTCCGTCACCTTTCCAGACTCTTGCGCCGCCCGAGAGTTCCCACAGCGAGAATGTCGATCGCATGATACCGGCAGCCGGTCTCGGTCGACTCCGTTAACGGACATGACAATGCGATGAACATACCCCCCCCCACCAACGTTTTACCAACGTATAGACTATCTTTTTGGTTACAAAATTGTTATGGAATCGGTGACCGCGATCATGTTGCCGCTCAGCGTTAACTTTCCGGAACCGCATGGTGCCAGAGGCCGGGGCCGGGAATCGGGAGCCGGTCGCTGTCACATGGATGCGTTTGCCAGCTCGAGCAGGCCCTCGGCGCAGATGCGATCCGCCTCGGCGAACGCGCCCGAGAAGAACTCGGGCGTGAGCAGCTTGAGCGGTGGAAGCTCCGTGAGGAAGTGCTCCCGGTTGTCATCGATGAAGGCGTTTGCGGCACCCACCGCCGCGCGCACGTCCTCCTCGGCGAGCGCGTACTGCGGGAAGGAGGCTGCCTCCGCCACCAGCGCCTCGTCGAGCACCACGCGCCGCGAGATCGCGAGCGTGTGCCCGAAGGCGGCGAAGTCGGCCTGCTTGCCCTGACGGGTGATCTCGCCGGGCTTCACGTGGACCTTCTTGATGTAGGCACGCGTGCAGGCGTTGTACACGTGGTCGCACACGAGATGGCACCATGCGCCGAGCACGATGTCGGGCACCCGTTCGTACGGTTCGATGTACCGGCGCCGGAACAGGCGGTAGTCGGGCAGCGGGATGTACGCCTTGCGCGCAAGGTGCGTGTGCTTGTAGTCGATCCACACCGAGATGGGGCTTACGAGGTAGCCCACGTAGATATCGGGCACATAGTTGCCGAAGAGAAAGGCGTTCTCGTCGCGGACGCCCAAGGCGGCCGCGCCGTGTTCGGCAAGCAGCTTCTCAGCATGCGCGGTATGTATGTTCCAACTCGGCATACACGCCAGCTTTCGCACGTGGACGGCATTCCCGCGCGCTGCGGGCGTGCGTCCTCCTGTTCTATGAGCGCACTTCTCCGCCGGTCGCAGCGCACACCTTTTTGACGAGCTTGGCGTGGGCCGCCTCCACCTCTTCGGAGGTGAGAGTGCGGTCGTCTGCGCGATACGTGAGCGAGAAGGCCATGCTCTTCTTGCCCGGCCCCACGCGCACGGGGTCGCGGAACACGTCGAAGAGACGGGCTTCTTTGAGCAGCTTGCCGCCCGCGCTGACGATGCGCTGCATCAGCATCTCGGCCGTCACGCCCTCATCGACGACCACGGCGAGGTCGATCGAGACGCCGGGCAAGGTGGGAACGTCCGTGTAGGGCAGCTCGCGCTGGGCGAGGCGCAGCAGCGCCGCCTGGCTGAGCTCGAACGCGACCACGGGAACGTCGATGCCGTAGTTGGCAAGGGCCTCGGGGTGGACGCTGCCCACCCAGCCGACGACCTCGCCGGCAGCGAGCACCTCGGCCGCGCGCCCGGGCTGCAGCCAGCCGTACTCCTGCGCGTCGGCGGGTTTGAAGCGCACCTTGGCGATGCGCAGCGCCGCGAGCACCTGCTCGACCACGCCCTTGGCGTCGAAGAAGTCGAGCTGGGGGTATGCGGCGTTCCACTCGTCGTCCTTCCACGCGCCGCATAGGACGCCCGCCACGAAGCTCGGCTCATCGGGCTGGCTCTTGTTGGCGCGGGCGAAGAACACCCGGCCGATCTCGTAGAGCGCCACGTTGGCGACGCCGTGATCGAGGTTGTAGGCGACCGAGCGGAGCAGTCCGGGCAGCAGGGAGCGCCGCATCTGGCTCTGGTCGGCCACGAGCGGGCGCAGGATCTCCACGGGGACGCCCTTGCCCTCGTCGGACATGCCGAGCAGCTCGAGATCGCGCGGATCGGCGAAGCAGTAGGTGCTGGTCTCGCTCATGCCGGCGGCGCGCAGCGCGGTGCCGATCGTCCGCACGCGCCGTTGATCGACGGTGAGGCCTCCGGCATGGTTCCGGGCGGCGGGCAGCGTGGGCGTCACGCGATCCATGCCGAAGAGCCGCAGGATCTCCTCGATGAGATCGGCCTCGCGGGAAAGATCGGGGCGGTTGGCCGGCGGCGTGACCGAGAGCACGCCGTCGTTGTGCTCGACCGCGCATCCGAGCCGCGTGAGGCTTTCGGCTACGAACGCCTCGTCCATCTCCTCCCCGATAAGGGCGCTCGCGCGGTTCACGCGCAGGTCGATGACGGGAAGCTCGGCGGGCGCCGGATAGCAGTCCACGCGGCCGGGGCACACCGTGGCACCGCAGCAGCTCTCGAAGAGCGCGGCGGCGATATCGGCCACCTCGGCGCAGGACGCCCCGTCAACCTGACGCTCGAAGCGGATGGATGCCTCGCTCATGAGGTCGAGGTTGCGGCTCGTGCGGGAGATGTGGCCCGCATCGAAGCAGGCGCTCTCGAGCAGCACGTCCACCGTGCCCTCGTCGATCTCGGAGTTGGCGCCGCCCATGACGCCGGCGAGCGCCACCGGGATGCGGCCGTCATCAGTGATGACCGCCATATCGGAGGTGAGGGTGCGCTCCTGCCCGTCGAGCGTCGTGAGCTTCTCGCCGTCTGCAGCCGCACGCACCACGATATGGCGCTTGCCCGCGCGCTCGGCGAGCTTGCCCAGGTCGAAGGCGTGCAGGGGCTGTCCGGTGAGGTACATCACGTAGTTGGTGACGTCAACCACGTTGTTGATGGGGCGGCTGCCCGCAGCGATGACGCGCTTTGCGAGCCATTCGGGGCTGGGGCCTATGTTGACGCCGCGCACCACGCGCGCCACATAGCGGCTGCACAAGCTCGCATCATCGATTTCCACGGAGACGAGTTCGCCCGCCTCGGGCCCCTCCTCATGCTGGATCGCGGGCATCTCGATCGCGGTACCCGTGTTGAAGATGGCCGCCGTCTCCACAGCCATGCCGCGCATGGAGAGGCAGTCGGGACGGTTGGGCGTGATCTCGCAGGCGATTACGGTATCGGAGAGACTGCGATACTCGGAGAAGTCCGTGCCCACGGGAGCGTCTTCAGGAAGCACGATGATGCCCTCATGGCTGTCGGACAGGCCGAGCTCGCGCTCCGAGCAGTTCATGCCGCAGGACTCGACGCCGCGCAGCTTGCTCTTCTTGATCTTGAAGCCGCCGGGCAGCTCGGCGCCGACCAGCGCGACGACGACCTTGTCGCCCTGGTTGAAGTTCTGAGCGCCGCAGACGATCTGCAGCGGCTCGGGCGCACCGCCCGCGCCGAGGTTGCGTGCGCCCACCGCGACTCTGCAGACCCATAGGTGATCGGAATCGGGGTGCGGTTCCTTGGAGACGATCTGGCCGATGACGATGTTGTCGAGATTGGCACCTACCTTCTCCACGGCCTCGACCTCGGTGCCGGTGCGGATATATCCGGCCACGACGTCTTCCACGGAGGGCAGGTCGCGGACCATCGAATCGAGCCACTCATATGAAACGCGCATGTCGTTCTCGCTTTCTGCTCGCGCAAGGGATTAGAACTGGCGGAGGAAGCGCATGTCTCCGGTCATGAGCATGCGCAGGTCGGGCAGGTCGTAGCGCAGGGCCGCGACGCGCTCCACGCCGATGCCGAACGCGAACCCGGTGTATTCCTCGGGATCGATGCCGCAGAAGCGGAAGACGTTGGGATCGACCATGCCGCAGCCTAGGATCTCGATCCATCCGGTGTTGTTGCAGAAACGGCAGCCCGCGCCATGGCAGACGCCGCACGATACGTCCACCTCGCAGCTGGGCTCGGTGAACGGGAAGAAGTGCGGGCGGTAGCGCGTGGCGCGGTCCGCGCCGAAGATGGCACGCGTGAAGTAGTCGAGCGTGCCCTTGAGATCGCCGAAGGCGATGCCCTTATCGACCACGAGGCCCTCGACCTGCGTGAACTGCGGAAGGTGGTTGGCATCGGCGGTGTCGGGACGGAAGACCGTTCCCGGGCAGATCATATAGATGGGCGGCTCGGTCTCCTCCATCACGCGCACCTGCACGCCCGAGGTCTGGGTGCGCAGCAGCACGTCGCTCTCGCCCAGCACGTGGCTCTCCTTGCCCTCGGGGGCGTTATCGACCACGTAGAAGGTGTCTTTGGCGGAGCGGCTCGGGTGATCTTCGGGAGCGTTGAGCGCGGTGAAGTTGTACCAGGTGGTCTCCACGTAGGGTCCGTCCTCGACGGTGTAGCCGAGGCCCATGAAGATGTCCTCGATCTCCTCGCGGATCTGGCTGATGAGATGCGCGGTGCCCGGGGAGAGGTAGCGGCCGGGCAGCGTGACGTCGACCGACTCGGCGTCGATCTTGGCGGCGAGCAGCGCCCGCTCGAGCTCTGCTTTGCGCGCGGCAAGCGCCGCCTCCACCTTAGCGCGCACCTCGTTGGCGATCTTGCCCACGGCGGGGCGTTCCTCGGGCGCGAGCGCGCCCATCGTCTTCATGGCTGCAGTGAGCGAACCCTTCTTGCCCGTGACGGCGATGCGGATCTTCTCAAGGGCGTCGAGCGACGCCGCGTTTTTCAGCCCCTCCTCGGCTTCCGCCTCGATGGCCTTGAGATCGTCGAGTATCGACATGCTCCCATCTTCCCTTCCGCCGCATGGCGCGGCCGTTGCGCGGTAACAAAAAACCGCCCCTGATCTGCATGCCAAGGACGGAGGATATCCGCGGTACCACCTTGCTTGCCGCTCGTATGCGCTGTGTGCCGCGAGCGACCACTCGTTTGGCCCCGTGCCGTGGGGCGGACGGCTTCCCTACTTGCCGCGACGTGCGCGTGTTCAGGTTGCAGCTGGTGGAGTGAACTCGTGCTCTCAGGCGCGCAGGCATCTCTCAACCGATGGACGCCCTCTCTGTTCGCCGCCGACGCGAGCGCACGACCTCTCCGTCATAGCCTAGAGATGCATGGTACCACATTTTCGGGCGGTGCTGAGGGTCTACATCAGATGCGGGCGACCCCGCTTTCGCGCGCGGCCTGCGCCACGGCATCGGCGACGCGATAGGCGATGCCGTCCTCGAAGGCTCCGGGGATGATGAAGTCCGCCGCGAGCCGCTCTCCCACCGCATCCGCGATGGCCGTTGCGGCTGCGATGAGCATGTCCTCGTTGATGTCGCGCGCACGCACGTCGAGCGCGCCTCGGAAGATGCCCGGGAACGCGAGCACGTTGTTGATCTGGTTGGGAAAGTCGGAGCGGCCCGTCGCCGCCACGGCCGCACCGGCCGCGAGCGCCTCGTCGGGCATGATCTCGGGCACGGGGTTGGAGCACGCGAACACGATGGGGTTCTCGGCCATCGAGGCCACCATCTCGCGCGTCACCAGGCCGGGCGCCGACACGCCCATGAAGACGTCGGCGCCGACGAGCACGTCGGCGAGCGAGCCTGAGCGCTTCTCGGCGTTCGTCCAGGCAGCGAGGTCGGCTTTGGCTGCGTTCATGCCCTCGCGCCCCTCGACAAGAGCGCCTGAGCGGTCGCACACCACGATATCGCCCACGCCGACCTTCTGCATGAGGCGGGCGATGGAGGTGCCTGCAGCTCCCGCGCCCGAGATGACCACGCGCGCACGCGCGAGGTCGCGGCCCGTGAGCTTGCAGGCGTTGATGAGCGCCGCGGTTGAGACCACGGCGGTGCCGTGCTGATCGTCATGGAACACGGGGATGTCGCACACCTGCTTGAGCCGCCGCTCGATCTCGAAGCAGCGGGGCGCGGAGATGTCTTCGAGGTTGATGCCGCCGAAGCTGCCCGCGAGCAGCTCCACGGTGCGCACGATCTCGTCGACGTCTTTGGAGCGGATGCAGAGCGGGAACGCGTCCACGCCGCCGAAGGTCTTGAAGAGCGCGCATTTGCCCTCCATGACGGGCATGCCCGCCTCGGGGCCGATATCGCCCAGGCCGAGCACCGCCGTGCCGTCGGTCACCACGGCCACGAGGTTCCCGCGTCGCGTGTAGGCGTAGGACAGGTCGGTGTCGCGCGAGATCTCGAGGCAGGGCTCGGCCACGCCGGGCGTGTAGGCCACCGCGAGCTCGGCGGGATTCGAGATGGCCGCCCTGCTCACAACCTCGATCTTTCCCTCCCACGCGCGATGCGCGTCGAGGGCCTGCTGTTTTGCGTCGATAGCCATGGGCATCCCCTAAGACGGAACGTTGTGCCGGGTATACGCCGCACGGACCGGCTGCAGGCGAGAAGCCCGCAGGGCCGACCATGCGTCCACACGTTATGATAGCGCATCAGCGGCGCTCCGCGCGCAGGCCGGAAACGCTACGCGCGCAGACGCAGCGCCTCGTAGGCGCTGCCGTACATGGCGGCCTGATTGCCCAGGCTCGCCGCCTCGATGCGTGCGTTGCGACAGCTTTTGAGCGCACGCTTCACATAGCAGTCGCGCAGATCGGGCGCGAAGGTGGCGAATCCACCGGCCACGCCCCCGCCGATCAGGAAGAGCTCCGGATCGCACACGCAGGAGATCTGCGCCATGGCGAGGCCCAGGTACTCGCACATCTGGTGGACGGCGATCTGCGCGCAGTCATCGCCCGCCGCGAGCGCCTTGAACACGGTGAGCGTGTCGGTGGTGTGCTCCACGGCCGCCGGTGTCACGCCACGAGCCGCGCACTCCTCAAGGTAGAGGCGCACGATGCCCGTTGCCGAGGCGTACTGCTCCAAGCATCCCGTGCGACCGCACCCGCACACGCGCGTCTCGTCGAAGCGCACGGTGATATGGCCCACCTCTCCGCCGGCGCCGAATGCGCCCGAGACGAGCTGGCCGTTGGACACCACGCCTGCGCCCACGCCGGTGCCGATGGCGATCATCACGAAGTCCGACACGCCTCGGGCCGCGCCCTGCCACATCTCGCCCACCGCGGCGGCGTTGGCATCGTTCACGCAGGCCGTCGTGGACACGGGAAACGCATCGGCGAGGGCGTGCACGAGGCCGTCGGGTTCGAGCTGTGCATTGGGGACCATGGAGACGGAGCCGTCTGCCGCCACGGGTGCGGGAATGTCGACGCCGCATCCGATGACATCGTGCGGAGTTGCGTCGTAGCTCTCGAGCATGCGCTTGAGCCCGCCCACCACCGTGGTGAAGCCCAGCTCGTCCACGAGCGCGGGCGTGGGGATCTTGCGCTCGCCGAGCAGCTCCCCCTGAGGCGTGAAAAGGCCCGCTTTGATGCTGGTCCCGCCGATGTCGATACCCAGAACGACTTCTGCCATGGTGCAGTCCTCTCTCGCGAAGCTGAGCCGACCTATCCCTGATGCGAGGATTATCGCACGAATCGCCGCCAGCGCGGCACGGCTATCGATGAATGCGCGGGTTGAGGCGCGCTAACCGGCGGCAACGCACACGAGCTTGCCGTGGCGCACGCCCCGTACGCCCAGCAGCTGGTCGGCGAGGGTGCGCACGCGCGCGCTCTCGCCGCGCACGGCGATGGTCTCGAGGCACATGCCCTGGTCGAGATGCACATGCATCTTGGCGATTACCGCATCGAGGTGCGCATGCTGGATGTCGTCGAGACGCTGCGTCAGCCCCGGCAGGTGATGATCGTAGATCATCGTGATGGATCCCACCACCGTGGCGTGCGGGTCGTCGAGGTTCCCTTCCACGAGCTGCTCGCGAATCAGGTCGCGCACGGCCTCGGAACGGTTGGGCGCCAGTCCGCGGCGCGCCGAAAGATCGTCGAGCTGGTCGAGCAGGTCCTTCGGAATCGCAACCGAGATGCGCGCGAGATCGCTTGCCATGATCGTCTCCTGTCATCCACGAAGAGCGTTTCGGTGCCATTCTCCCATAGTATGCTCCGTGCACGCATCCTTCTCGAAGCTCTTTTCCCGGGTGCGTTCGCCGCGGTGACGACGCTGCGCAGAGTAGTATGATGAATTCATGATTCGTAATACTACATGATCCGAAAGGGGCGGCATGCATATTCCTGAGAACTACCTCAGCCCGTCTACCTGCGCCGTTTTCGATGTTGCGATGATTCCCCTCTGGGGATATGCGGTCAAGAAGGTTCGCGAGACGGTCCCGCGCGAGAAGATGCCGCTCGTGGGCATCGCGGCCGCGTTCTGCTTCCTCTCCATGATGTTCAACATCCCGCTGCCCGGCGGCACCACCGGCCATGCCGTGTGCGGCACCCTCATCGCCATCCTCTTCGGTCCATGGACGGCTTGCCTTGCGGTGAGCATCGCCCTTATCATCCAGGCCGTCTTCTTCGGCGACGGCGGCATATTGGCCATCGGGGCCAACTGCTTCAACATGGCATTCGCGCTGCCCATGGCGGGCTATGCCGTCTACCGCGTCATCAGCTCCCGCATCGAGGGGCGCACGGGAGAGCTTGTCGGCGCGGGCGTGGGCTCGTATCTGGGCCTCAACGTTGCAGCGCTGCTCACGGCCATCGAGTTCGGCATCCAGCCGATGCTCTTCACCGACGCCGCGGGCGCCGCGCTCTACTGCCCCTATCCGCTCTCGGTGGCCGTTCCCGCCATGATGCTCGGCCATCTCACCGTGGCCGGCCTCGCCGAGGTGGTCTTCACCGTGGGTATCCTCGCGTTTTTGCGCTCCGCCGTGCCCAGCTTCGGCATCGAGGCCCCGTCGTCCGGCGAGAAGATCGCGCCGGCCGTTGCCTTGGTTGCGGCTCTCGTGATCGCCAGCCCGCTGGGCCTGCTCGCGACCGGCGACGCCTGGGGAGAATGGGGCCTCGAGGATCTCGCCGAGATGGTGGGCTTTGAGCCTGCAGGCCTTGCAACCGGCTGGGAGTGGAGCTCGTTCATGCCCGACTACTCCGTGGGCGCCCTGCCCGAGGCGGCGGGATACATCGTGTCGGCCATCATCGGCGTGGCTCTGCTCGTGATCATCTTCCGGTTGGCGGCGGGCACCCTGAAGCCTGCGGTTGACTTCGACTGATGCCCGGGCACGGCGACATACCCGGCTGGCTCGCGAAACCGCAGTCTTTCGAGCCGATCCACGACCGCAGCGCCTTCGCAACCAGGAGCGCCCTCTCGGTGACGGCCGTGCTGCGGCAGCTGCGCCTCGACGATGGGCGTCCCTCCCGCTTCTCGGCGTCCGCGCCCGTCAAGCTGGCGCTCGCGTTGGGGGCGATCATCCTGAACTCTCTGGCAACGAACCTCATGGTGACGCTCGTGCTGCTCGCGTTCGTGCTGGTCCGGGCCGCGCTGCTGCCGAGGCGTGCGCTCGCGCGGTTTGCAGCGGTGGCCGCGTCGGCTGCGATGCTGGCCGCCCTGCTGGCGCTGCCTGCGGCGCTTATCGGCCAGAGCGCCTCGGCGATCCGGCTGGGGCTCAAGGCGCTCGTCTCCACGGGACTCGCCATGGAGGTGGCGCTCACCACGCCCGCCGCCGAGCTCACGGGCGGTCTCCGCGCGTTCCGCGTGCCCAACCTCGCGATCACGACCATCGATCTGGCGCTTAAGAACATCGTGCTCCTGGGAGATTGCGCGCTCGAGACGCTCACCGCGCTCACGCTGCGCAGCGTAGGCCGCGATGCCGATAAGAGCGCTTCGCTCGGCGGCGTTGCGGGCACGCTGCTCGTGCGTGCGAGCAGGGCTGCCGCCGATACGTACGACGCCATGCGATGCCGAGGCTTCGAAGGCGACTATGATAGAGAAGCGCAGGTGCGGCTCGGCGCGGACGATGCCGTCTGGATTGCCGCATTCGCCCTGTTCGCCACCATGTTCCTGCATTTGGAGGACATCATCTAGCATGGCTCACACCCATCCGGCAGAAGCGCTCCACACCCCGCACGAAGGTGCCGTCTCCGAAACGCCGCTCATCTCCCTCGACGACTACTGCTTCGCCTACGACGACACGCCGGTGCTGCGCCACGTCGCGCTCGAGGTGCGCGCGGGCGAGTGCGTCGTGCTCATGGGCGACAACGGCAGCGGCAAGTCCACGCTCCTCAAGGCCATCTGCGGGCTCGTCTTCCCCCAACGGGGTGCCTATCGTTTCGACGGTTCCGAGGTGAGCGAGCGGAGCATGCGCGATGCCTCGTTCGCCAAGCGTCTGCACGCACGCGTGGGGTTCATCTTCCAAGACAGCGACGCGCAGCTCTTCTGCCCCAGCGTGGCCGACGAGATCGCCTTCGGGCCGCGCCAGATGGGCCTCTCGGAGGCAGAGGTTTCCCGGCGGGTTGACGATACGCTCGCGCTTCTCGACATCGAGGCGCTGCGCGACCGTGCGCCGTGGACGCTCTCCGGCGGCGAGAAGAAGCGCGTGGCCATTGCCTGCGTGCTCTCGATGAATCCCGACGCCTACTGCTTCGACGAGCCGCTTGCGGGTCTCGACAGCAAGACGCAGACATGGTTGACCGGCTTCTTGAAGCGGCTCAAAGCAGCGGGAAAGACGCTCGTCATCGCCACGCATGACCAGTCTCTCGCCGACGAGCTGGCCGATTGGTTCTGCTACATGGGCGAGTTCCATGGCTATGAAGACAGACCCCATGTCCATATCAATGGGTGAAGTTTGCCGCACAACCCGATAGGTTATGCGGCAAGAATCACGTTTGCACTGGTCAATTGCTTGTTAATCCGCTTACTAAAACACATATGCGGCAAACGGAGACGGACACCTGCGGCAGAGGGTCCGCCGGCAGAGGGTCCGCCGGCAGAGGGTCCGCCGGCAGACGAGCTACCGGCAGAGGGGCTACCGGCAGACAACCTCAACGGGAACGTCGAGGATCTTGGCGACCTTGAGGATGATATCGGTGTAGCTTCCCACGCAGGCAGCCATATGGTGCGTCGGCCCGGCTTCAGCCCACCGGTTCGAGAACGCCCGCGCTCCGATGGAGAACCTCATGCGCATGTTCGTATCGCCGAACATGAAGATCGGGCCATCGACGTTCTCCCCCTCCGCCACCACGAACGTGAAGCGGCCCTGCGCGTCTTGCGTGATGGCCAAGAAGGTGATGGTGCCGAGCGGCGGATAGAACTGCGTGAGATAACCGCCGCCGGTCTTGCCATGGAAGACGGGAACGACCTTGAGCGTGGGCTTTCTCGCCTGGGAGATGTCGGCATCGCCGGAACCCGAGTGGCCGATGATGCAGATGTCCTCGTCGAAATCGATGGAGTACATCTCGGAGAGCTGGCCTGTGCCGGAGATGGTCTTGAGGATGCTCATGGCCATGGCGACCTTCATGTCGCCCTCGACCGCGCACGCGGTGCCCTGCTTGATGAGCATGGAGAACGCGGGGATGAGCATGGAGTCGAGCACACCCGCCTTACCGGCGGCTTTGCCGGCGTAGTGGCTGGCAACCAGGCCAAGCTCCTCGTTCTTAGCCCACGCCTCGAAGGCAACGACGTAGGCGGCCATCTGCCGGATGGGCTCCGAGTCGACCGTCTCGCCGCCGAGTAGATCGAAGGTCTCCACGATCTCGGCCGCCTTGGCGTCGATCGCGGCCAGATCATCGATTCCGTCGGCGATATCCCACATATCCTCCCAGTCGAACTGCTTGGTGTAGAGGCCCATACGGTGGTAGAGGTTGGTCTCATCGATATAGAGGTCCATCATGCCGGGATACGGGCGGCCGATCTGGGCGATGTTGGTGCGGCGCAGGCGGCGGCGCACCTGAGCGGCACGGCACCAGCCTTCGATCTCCGCGGCAACTTCGGGATCGCCGCCCTCCACCACGCCGGTGACAACCGCATGGCGCTTGCCGGCGCGCTCGAGGTCTGCCGCCATCTCGCCCACGGCGCCGCATGCGTACAGATCTCCCAGCCAGGTGGGGATATCGGTTGCGGCATAGTCGGGCCGGCGCTTCTTCTGCACGTTCACGAGCACAACCGGAACATCGAGGTCGCGCACGGCGGGCAGCATGTTGTAGCTCGTGGCGTAGGTGAGGAGCTGGCAGAAAACGAGATCCACGTCGGCCGCGCGGAAGAGGTCGCCTGCGGCCTGGGCCTGTTCCTTGGTGGTGCACATGCCGCCGTCGATGACGTCGACGGTTGCGGGGATGGTTGACTTGAAGTCCCGGTACTGTTCCTCGAAGTTGGGAACGAGCTGCGGAAACTGCGGCAGGTACGCGCCGAGCGCGACGGAGAAGACGGCAACCTTGGCCTTGGTTTCAACGAGCATGATGCGATCCTTTCTTCATGCGTGCAGCGGCAAGAGCACTTAGAGAAACGCTCGGTTGATTTCGATGTTGAAGTCGCGGCAGGTCTGGACGAGATCCGCATCCTCGATCCTGTTGAGCCATTCCTCGCTGCCGCCGTTGGCCGCGCGCGCCGCCACGTAGAGCTGGGCGGCCTTCTCGACCGTATGGGCCAGCCCGAAGGCGGTATCGAAATCGGGACCCGCCGCGAACAGACCGTGGTGCGCCCATACGATGGCGTCGTAGGTCTTCATGAGCGCGCAGGATGCCTCGGCGATGGCGGGACCGCCGGGGACCATCCAGGGCACGACGCCCACGCCGGCGGGAAACACCACGACGCACTCGGTCATCATCTGCCAGAGGCGGCGCGTGAAATCGCGATCGGTGAGCGGCACGATGAAGCTCATCTCGATGATGCCGGGCGTGTGCGCGTGGTAGATCACGCGATACGCGCCGTCGGTGCGGCGGGCGGCCACGCAATGGTTCATGTAGTGGCTCTCGAACTCGCTCGTGGGGCGCGCGCCGTCGGCCAGCCCCCACACGATGCGATAGGCGGATCCTGTTTCGTCGATCTCGACGATGCCGATGTTGCGTGCGGGATCTTCGGCAACGTTGCGCATATACTTGCCGGAGCCGGTGGAGAGGAAATATGCTCCGGCGAGGTTCTCGCCCGTGACGCCCATCGTAACCCACGGGCGCGGCGCGGGATCGAAGAAGGGGCGTGCAGCAGCGAGCTCGTCATCGGTCAGGCGGTAGGTGAGGTTGCCGCCGTTGCGCTCGTGCCAGCCCTGCAGCCAGCCGTCGTCGCACATGCGAGTAAAGCCCTTGATGAAGCCCAGATCCTCGATTGCCATCTCGCTGTCCTCTCTCTTGTGATGGGTGGAACGCTGCTCCCTGGGAGGGTGTTCCACTTTGGCGGAACACCCTCCCAGGGAGCAGCGTTCCACGTTATCCCGGCAGGTATTCCTTGATGTCGAAGCTTGCCTTGATCGCCGCGCGGGCCTCTTCGAGGCTTGCGTACTCGCCGGAGTAGATGAACTGGACCATGAGGTTGCCGAGCGCTGTGCCCTCAGTGGGCCCGGCGAATACGGTAAGGCCGCAGGCGTCGGCCGTGGCCTGGTTGAGGTAGCCATTGGCCGAGCCACCGCCCACAACGTTGATGCTCGTATAGGCGATGCCGGTGAGCTGCTGCAGCTGCTCGATGGTGCGCGCGTAGTCGGCTGCAAGGGAGTCGTACACGGCAAGCGCGTACTCCCCCATCGTGGTCGGCACGGGCTGCCCCGAGCGCTCGCATGCCTCGCGGATCGCGGCCAGCATGCTCGCAGGCGACAGGAACTCCGGGTCGTCGGCATCGATCACGGCAGAGAAACCTGCGGCGCGGGCAGCTTCGGCAGCCTCCACGAGCTCGCCCCACGCTGGCGCCTCGCCCATCTTGGCTCCGAGCTCCTTTCGCACGTTCTGGATCATCCAGAGGCCCATGATGTTCTTGAGGTAGCGGTAGCGGCGCTCGTAGCCACCCTCGTTGGTGAGATTGGCGGCAGCGCTGGCGGGCGTCGTGATGGGCGTGCGGTTCTCGCAGCCCATGAGCGACCATGTGCCGCTCGAGAGGTACACGGCGCGCTCGTCGCGGGCGGGCACCGCGAGCCAGGCGCTCCCGGTGTCGTGCGATGCCACGAGAACGACCTCTGCGTCGAAGCCCACGCGCTCCGCGATCTCGGGGCGTAGGCGTCCGAGCGAGGTGCCGGGCATGGAGATGGGCAGGAACATGCTGCGCGGAAGGTTGAGGCGGGAGATGAGCTCATCATCCCAGTTGCAGCTTTCGGCGCCGACGAGTGCCGTGGTGCTGGCGTTGGTGTACTCGTTGGCCTTGATGCCGCACAGCACCCAGTTGAGGTAGTCGGGAACCATGAGGAAGGTCGCCGCCGCATCGAGCTGGGCGCGGTCCTCGCGCGAGAGGGCGCACAGCTGATAGGCGGTGTTGAACTGCTGGTACTGGATGCCCGTGCGCGCGTAGTGCTCGGAAAAGGAGAGGATGCCCGCCAACTCCAGCGCATCGCGCACGCCGTCGGTGCGGGCGTCGCGGTAGCCCACGCACTCCCCGATGCGCTCGTCATCTGCGTCGAGCAGCACGTAATCCACGGCCCACGTATCGATGCCTATCGTGGACGGCGTGAATCCCCGCTCGTGCGCGGCGGCAAGGCCCGCGATGACATTCTCGGCGAGGCCGTCGATGTCCCAGCAGAGGCGGCCGTTCTCGCGCATGAGGCCGTTATCGAAGCGATAGACCTCGGTGAGCTCCATGCGCCCATCGGCGACCTGCCCCACGATATGGCGTCCGCTCGACGCCCCGATATCGATGGCGAGATGGCACTTCTGCATGGCATGTCCTTTCCGCGCATCCAATAGGGATGTATCATATTGTAAGGATATGCTGTTAAGCTGTGTTGCACCATATCCACAATACGCATGAGCTTTCGAAAAATGCGCATCGCTCGGCATGCTCACGGATTGCGAGATACGGCTCGCATTTTTGATAGACTTGCCTCGCAAAAAGGATCTCGCCCGAAAACGACACACTGCAGAAAGGAACCGCCGTGCTCACCTACACGATGGATGTCGAGGAGCGTAGCCGCTGGATCATCGCCACGCCGAGCTCTGCCGAGGCGGCGCAGCCCTTCTTCGCGAGCGAGGCGGGCGACTTCTATGCGCGGAGCCACTTCTCCACAGCACGATCCGACAAGAACAGCTACATCGTGTTCTACACGCTGGGAGGCGCCGGGCTCGTGCGGCAGGGCGGGCAGGCGGTCACGCTCGCCAAGGGACAGGCGCTGCTCATGGACTGCCGCATGCCCCAGAGCTACGGCACGGCACCGGAACGCAACCACTGGTACCACCTCTGGGCGCACGTGGATGGAAGCGGCGTGGCGCAGGCCGCCAAAAGGCTCGGCCTTCCGCGCCTCTGCCCCATCGAACTGCCGCTCTCGCGCGTGCAGCCGCATTTCTCCACCCTGCTCGACCATCTTGGCTACGAGACGGTCGAGGTGCGCGCCCGCACAGGCGTCGCCGTCCACGCCATCATGGCAGAGCTGCTAATCGCACATGCCCAGCCCGTCTCGAATCCAAGCGAGGATCCGGTGGCGCTCGCATGCGCCCACATCGATGCCCATCTCGCAGAGCGCGTGACCCTCGAGGACTTGGCGCGCGTCGCAGCGGTGAGCCCCAGCCACCTTATCCGGCTCTTCAAGCGCCAGATGGACACCACACCCCACGACTATCTGCTCCGCAGGCGTATCACGCGCGCCAAGGCCCTGCTCGCCGAGACCACGCTCACGAGCGCCGCGATCGCGGCCCAGGTGGGCTTCAACTCCGAGAGCAGCTTCTCGTATCGCTTCTCGCGGATGGTGGGACAGGGTCCGCGCGCATATCGCCAGTCGACGCCCGAGCTGGTGCTGGAGAGGTGATACGGATGTCATCTCGGCCCGCTCCTGCCGCAGCGCCTATCTTCTGAAGTTCTTGAAGAACTCCCAAAGATAGGCTGCCTCGGGCTTCCAGTTCCAGTGCGCTTGGTCCCTGATCGCCACGAGCTTCATGATCGGCGTGCCATCGGCTCCGTTGAGCACGCCCTCCTGGGCCGATTTCTCACCGAGCATGATGTCGTTGGTCTCGTCGAAGGCGATGCCATACCACTCGTCGAGCGACATGTCCATGTCCTCGGAAACCTCAAGGCCGTTGATCCTCTGATAGGCTTGGATGAGCGGGAAGATGGGAACGCGCGGGTCGGTCTGCGCGATGGTTACGCCCTCGCCCACGGGAAACGCATGGGGGCTGGAGAGATCCACGGGGATCATGCCGAAGAAATCGTGATCTCCGCAGAGGTAGGCAAAAGGCACGGCAGGGCCGTCCCAGCCCTCGGCCAGCTCGGCGATCTCCTCCTTGTCGATACCGGGGCCGGAAACGCCGCCCACGGCCGCGAACGTGTCGGCGTACTTGACGCCGTAGAGCGCTGAGGCGCTCGAGCCTGCGGAGAGCCCGGTCACGTACACGCGATGCCCGTCGATCTGCGGGTACTTCTTCTTGATCATATCGAGCCAGGTGATGATGCGATCGTCCTGCAGGCCGTCGCAGCCGAAGAAGTTGGGCAGCGGCTCGTCGGAACCGGACTCGTACACCGCATCCTGCCATTCGGGAGCCACCACGATGAGATCCTCCCGCAGCGCGAGCTCCAGCCAGCCGCTCGACTCGGCCTGCACGCGGGTATCGTTGAGGTTGCCGTGCAGGGCCACGATCAACGGCACGCTGCCCTCGGCGGCATCGGCAAGCCTCGTCGGCACGTACTCGAACCAGGTGTATGAACCTTCCAAGCCCTCGACCTCGGCGTAGTAGTTCTCCACATAGTCGAACTGCGAGAAGTCGGGAATGCTGTAGAGCGGATAGGGATCGGTCAGCTCGGCGATATCGGCCATGTAGAATTCGGTCTTCTCGTTGTGCTGGCGGTAGTTCTTGGAGAACACCTGCTCCCAGCAGTTGGCAAAAGCCGTAGCGATGTCGGCATCGCCGGCCACAATCACACGTTTCAGGGGATCGTCGGCGTTCTCGTAGATGCCTTCGCCGACCTTCTCGGCGCCGTTTGCGGCGATGACCGCATCAATGGCAGCTTGCGGGGCATTGCAAAGATAGGCGGGCACGAAGGGCACGCCGGCGGCATCGGCGTCGGTGCCGCCGAAGGTCATGATGCCCGCCGCGAAATACAGCTTGGAGGCTAGGGCTCCCAGCACGAAGTCGGCACCTTCATCGATGCCGATGACCTTGACGTTGCTGGCAGGACCGGCTGAGGCGGCAAGCTCGATGAAGGCATCGACATCTGCGGCGGTGTAGCCCTTGCCGTCGGCGGGATTGACCACGGTGACAGCACCCGCGTAGGTCTCGATGCTTGGCGTCACGCCCAGCTGGCCCACGAGATCAGCGGCGCCGTCGGCGTCCTTGGCACCGGCGAAGATGTAGTAGTTTGGCGAGAGAAGGTTGGAGTGGTGCAGCTCCGCTCCGTCATCTGCGGCGTTGTAGGCAAAGTTGCCCTCGACTTCGACGAGCCTGTCGAACGGCTCGGGCGTGGGCTGGACAGCAGGGGCGCTGCCATCCCCATTGCCCGCACAGGCAACAAGGGCAGCTGCAGATGCGGCACCCAGGCTTGCAAGAAAGCCCCTGCGGGACATAAGCGTATGCTTTCTCATGGCGTTTCCCATCTCCCCGTTGTCCTTGATACGATCCGACGCCGGCAAACGCGCTCGTGCTATGACGTGCTTAAGGAATGCGGTCTGCTCCGCGACTCACTCCTTGCCCTCCATCTGCGCGGGAGTGAGGGCGGTGAACCATGCCACCGCAAAGGACACGACCATGCCGATCGCAATCGCAATACAGCCGTTGACCATGTTCGCCGTATCGCCGCCGAGGAAGGACAGGGGCGAGAAGATGCCTTGGACGGGGGTATAGAGGACCACGCCGGTGAATGCAGCGTAGAGCCCGGCTGCAGCGCCGCCGATTATCGAGGCGATCCAAGGACGCTTGTAGCGCAGGAAAACTCCATAGAGCAGGGGCTCACCGACGCCGCCCACGAACTGGGTGATGAAATAGCCCAACGTGAGGTTTTTCTGCTCGGGGTCTCTCATGCGCAGCCAGACGGCAAGCGCAACGCCGGAGACAGTGAATGCCTGGACGGTGGCGGCGAGAAGCAGCATGGTATCGGTCCCGGTAGAAGCGTAGTCGGCAAGCGCGATCGCGGCCATGCCCACGTGCATGCCGGTCATGACCAGCGCAGGCCAGAGGGCGGAAATGACCGTGACAGCCAAAAAGCCGAGCGGCGTGCCCGCAAGCCAGAAGAAGAAGCCGGAGATGCCCTTGCCGATATAGTCGCCGAGAGGTGCGAGGAGGCACATGGCGATCGGCATCATGATGACCATGGTGATGAACGGCGCGAAGATCGTGCGTACGCTGGCCGGCATCTTGGCATTGAGGAACTTGTTGATGGGAGCCATCGCAGCCACGCAGAGCAGAACGGGGATAAGGGTCTGGGCATATCCGTTGATGGGCGCGAGGATACCGTAGACCGAGAAGCCCGCCCCCTCGACACCCTGCAATGCGACGAAGCTCGGCTCGATGAGGACCGCACCCATGAATGCGCCGAGGAAGCCATTGATACCGAGCTTCTGTGCGGCCGAAAACCCCGCAATGATGGGCATGAAGTAAAAAGCTGCGTTATAGACCATGTTGCACAGGAAGATGAAGTGCGAATCCTCGGGAACAAGGTTTAGAAGCGTAGGCCCGAAGACGGCCGCAAGCGTTTTGAACAGAGCGCCGCCAACGAGCACGGGAATAAGCGGAACCACCGAACCGGAGAGATAGTTGAGCACCGTGTCGAGGATGTTCTTGGGCGTCCACTCGAACTTGGCCGAAGCGTCATCGAGGTTCTCGTCGATGGCAGCCTCGGCGGAAAAACCGCCGAGCTTGCACAGCTCATTGTAGACCTCGGGCACGTTGGTGCCGATGATTACCTGGTACATACCGCCCTGCTTCATGGTGCCCATGACGCCTTTGACGCCCTTGACCGTCGCGTCGTCTACGATGCTCTCGTCAGCGAGCGTGAATCTCAGGCGCGTCATGCAATGCTGCACCGAGCGCACGTTCTCCTTGCCGCCCACAGCCTCAAGCACATCGGCTGCAATCTGCTTGTTGTCCGCCATGTCTTCTCCTCTCGTTTCTCGCGCCTAACGTGCTTCCGCGGAGTATCCCGCTTGTCAAAGTAACTATATTTTCTTTTTATTATCTGCAACAATATTAATTTGTGTCATTACAGCTATGAACTATTGCCCATTTGGGAGAAACGGCGTTTTTTCTAAAGCCTCCGGACTTCGACACCTTCGGGCACCTGCAGGCGCACCTCGATGCCGTCGGGCACATAGTACGAGAACGTCAAGGATCCGTCCTCTTCACGACTCCAGCGGGTTGCAACCTCTCCTCTGCGCGTCGATAGCGAGCATTCGACAGCATCCGTCAGGCTGCTGAAGTAGGGCCTCAGTTCGATCTTGTCCGCACCCACAGCATCGTCCGCAATGCGGATGCCTCCCAATCCCTGGTAGAACCACTGCAAGTAGCTCGAGAACATCGCATGGTTATACGAGGAGAGCTTCGCCTCGAACTGCTCGGCAAGCGCACGGTTGCCGCTCGCGAGCATTGCCTTGAAGCTGGGGGCCTCCTCTCGGGCAAGCCACGCCTCGATGACATCGGAGTGCCCATAGCGATGCAGGAGATCGAAGGCGATCGTCGTCCCGAAGATGCCCGTGGCAAGGATGCCGTCCTGCTCCCTGATCTTCTCGACCAGAGCATCGGCGAGATCCGCCTCGTCCGCAAGCCCCAGGTCTGCCGCGAAGGCGATCCCCGTCTGCGTGCCATCGCCAAAGCTGCCGTCCCCATGTGCGAAGCGACGGATGATCTCGGCTTGCAGCTCCTTAAAACGCGCCGTGTAGCCGGAATCGGGAAGCTCCAAGATCTTCTCGAAACGCATGGCTGCGCGGGCGAAGCGGGCGATGCTGCACCAGCCCACAAGCTCCTTGTCGGGCGTCCCGCTCTTGAAGCTCTCCTTGGTGAGCACCGAACCATGGTCGCCGAGACAGTGGGCGGCAAGCTCTTCCGGATCCCAGACAAGCAGATAGTCGACGAGCCGCTTGATGCAAGGCCATTCCTCCTCCACGAGGTCACGGCAGCCGTAGAACTGGTAGGCGCGCAACACGATATGCGGATAGGCAAGCTGCCAGAGCAGAGGGCCCTCTCCATAGGCGGTGCCATTGGAGCCGATGCCCGCGAAGGGAGCCGTCTCGGGGACGCCGCCGGCAGCGGTCTGGTCGTTGCGGAAATCACGGGCCGTCTTCCGCGCAAGGCCCTCGCAGTCGAAGGCCATGAAATTCGATGCGGCAAGCGCTATCATGTCGCCACCGTAGCCGAGGCGCTCGCGCGCGCAATCCTCCCAGAGGCCGTGCACGTTGTTGAGCTTGGTACGCAACGCCGCATCGACAAGGCTGTCGTAGAAGGCATTTCCCGTGCGTATCTGCGCCGTCGGGGACAAATCCGTATGCACAGGGACCAGCGAGATGCGGGCGATGCCGTCGGCAGGCAGTCCCTCGATGAGCGCATAGCGGCAGGAATGCAGCGTGAAGGCGTTGGCGAAGCGGTTCCTTCCTTCCGCGCAGATGATGGCATCCTGCTGAAGCGCCCTCTCAGGCGCTCCCGGACCGCCGGAGACGCGGAAGCCCTCGGGAACCGTCATGCCCACCAAGCCCGCATAGCTCGACTCATAGGAGGGCAGACCGTCCTCATACAGCTCCTCCGCATAGCTGATACGCACCTTAGCGCCCGCATGCGCCATGAAGTCGAAGTCGATCATGCCCGTCTCGAGCACATGGAAGTCGACGAGGATCGAGCCCTTGGAAAGCTCGCGAATATCCGTTCCCTCGATAGGCTCGAAACGGAAGCACGGCTCGACGACCGCGGGCTCGAGCACACGCTCGTTCTCCCATGCGCGCACGGGAAGCGAGGCTCCCCCCTCGCCCGAGAGGTCGCGGCGCTCGCCGAGGTAGATATTGTTGAAGAGCAGCTGCCCCTCGCGGCACGACCAGCTCCCATCCGAGACGAGCGCCTGTTCCTTGTCCACTTCGAGCACAGCAAGCACGGCGGGCGTGCCCACCTCGGCCAAGCGCTCGCGCAGATTGTATTTGCCGAAAAGCGTGAGCGGAGCCGGATTGTACCAGCCGTTGCCGAGCTCGATGGTGATTTCGTTCTCCCCCCGGCGCACGAGCCCCGTCACATCGAAGCTGCGATAGGTCACGAGCTTGGCGTAATTCGTCCAGTCGCCGAGAAGCTCGATGTCGGGAAGCGGCGTTCCATTTACGCGCACCTGCGCATAGCCGAGCACCGCGATATGGAGTACAACGGAATCGCATGCACCGAGCGAGAAGGCGCGGGCAAGCACATGGTTGCGATGGCCCTCATAATAGAGGGCATCGTCCGGTCCATAATCGTACGAAGGACCCGAGATCCATTGTGCTCCGGACAAAACCCCCATTAGGCTTCCCTCTCTTACAACATCCGTAATGCTAATAGTAGTTTGTGGTAGTTACCTGTGACAATATCAGTTTGTGTATAGTATCATGTGATTGTGTGACCGGGTTCCCGAGATAAGGAACAGCTATGGACCTCTCTTCTCTTCCAAAAGCCCTCTGGCAGGCAGCAGCACCGCCCGATCAGACCGATAATGAGGTGCTCGAGCATTTCCGCGAGTTCTACCAGGCAATCGAGTATCACGGCAGGGAGGTCTTCCTCTTCGGGCAAGGCCGCGAGTTCGGCGATAGGCGCCACCTCGTCGCCTTCCACGGCCGCATGGCCCCTGCGGTTCCCGAGCACATCTACTCGTATGTCCTCATCACCTACTGCTACAGCGGCAGCTTTCGCATGCAGGTGGACGGTGCGCCCATCGTGCTCGAGGCCGGCAGCTGCATCGTCATGGACCGTCACGTACCCCATGGCGTCGAGCAGACGGACAATGAGACGTACGCGATCAACCTCATCCTCGCCGAGGAATTCTTCGAGGGACGTCTCCTCGACGGCATGGCGGATCTCGCCTCGCCCTTTGCCACAGAGCTCATGACGCCCGGCAGCGCGCACGAGGGATGGCGCGTCTACCCCACTGCAGATGATGAGCTCGTGCGCACTTGCATCGACCGCATCCTCTGCGAGCGCCTGGAGCCGGATATGACAAGCCCCTACCTCGTGGACTTCTTCCTCGCAGCGCTTCTCACGCATCTGCTGCGCAGCTATGAGCCCAAGGGGCATCTCGATGATGCTGCCTGGGAACGCGCCGAGCTTATCGGCACGGTACGCCAGTACATCTCGCAGCACTACCGTGAAGGAAGCTTGCAGGGCATGGCAGCAGATCTGGGATATGAGCGTACCTATCTCTCGAAATTCGTGCGGAAAGCGACCGGATCGACCTTCAAGCAGCTCGTGAATCTGGAGCGTATGCGTCGCGCAGCCCTGCTCTTACGCGGGACAGCGCGACCCATCTATGAGATCGCCGAAGAGGTGGGGCTTGCGAATCTCACGAGCTTTTACCAGCGCTTCCGTGCGTATACAGGATGCACGCCGCAGGATTACCGCAATCGAAGGGCATGAATTGCCAGAAAGGAGAAGGCATGCGCTGCGAAAGGATCGGGCTGCGCGACGACGGCACGAGCTGCCTCGACGTGCTCGCCCTCGACCCCGAGATCTCGACGGGGAAGACCAAGGAGCGCCCCGCGATCATCATCTGCCCCGGAGGAGCCTATCTCACCCATGCGCCGCGGGAAGCGGAGCCGGTGGCGGCACGCTTCCTCGGCATGGGGTACCAATCCTTCATCCTGCGCTACCCCACCTACATCGCCGACCACAGAAAACCCCTCGACCCGAACGAGGTTCGCTTCAACGAGAACACCCCCTGGCCGGAGCCCGTAGTGGACGCCATGCAGGCAATGGCGTGGGTGCGGGGCCACGCCGACGAGCTCTGCATCGATGCGGGGCGTGTCTACCTGCTGGGTTTCTCGGCGGGGGCGCATCTCGCCTGCTCCCTGGCGGAGCGCTTCGATGACGAGGAGTTGCTCGCCCGTGCAGGCACCGATGCCCGGACAGCACGTCCCGACGGTATCGTGCTCTGCTACCCCATGCTCTCGGCTGACGGGGTGCTCGCGATGTCCGCAGATGGAGAGGGGGTCGCGCATATCTTGAGGCGCGCTCTCTTCGGCACGGATGAACCGAGCGAGGATCAGCTCGAGGCCATGCGCCTTGTCCGCCATGTACGGTCGGATATGCCCCGTAGCTTTATCTGGCACACAGCGGAAGACGAGCTGGTAAGCCCCGAAGAGACGCTCGGGTTCGCGGCGGCGCTTCTCGCCGCCGGCGTTCCGTGCGAGCTCCATCTCTTCGAGCGCGGACCGCACGGCCAGTCGCTCTGCGATGAAACGAGCGCCGCAGATGAGGCCCACCTCAACCCCGAAGCCGCCGTCTGGCCGGCGCTTGCCCATACGTGGATGTCGCTTGGAGGGAGATAGCAAGGAGCGGGATGCTTCGGAACCCGCTCTACGAGAGGATGGATCCATGGATCTTGCAGCAACACCTGGCCATATCGCCGGGTTTCCCCTGTTGATGAACATGCGCGAGCTGGGCGGGATCGAGGCTGCGGACGGCAGGCACGTGCGCCGCGGCCTGTTGTACCGCGGAGGTGCGCTGGCCAACCTCACGCCTGCGGAGCGGGAGCGCGTCGATGGGTTCGGCCTGCGCCGCATCCTCGACCTGCGCTCTGCGGCCGAAGCTTCAGAGAGTCCGGACTACGTGCCGAGGGGGGTTGAATACCTGCGCGTTGCCGGGATGTACGACGCCGTCGGCAACGAGATGGACTTCTCGCCTGCCGCCGTTGCGCGCCTCGCGGCAACGAACAGCAGGCCGATGAGGTTCATGAGGGGGCTCTACATGTCGATGGTGCGCGGCAATCCGGCAATGCATGCGATCGTCGAATGCCTTACAGCGGGAAAATCCCCGCTCTACTTCCACTGCAGCGCAGGCAAAGACCGCACCGGCGTCGCGGCGGCCCTCATCCTCACGCTTCTCGGCGTGCCCGATGACGTCATCGCGGAGGAGTTCCTCCTCACCAACGCCTACCGTGCAGAGCTTATCGACAACCCGCCCTTTCCGCTGCCCGGCTTTGTCGAAAGCGCCGAGCTGTGGGCGCGGGCAAACGGCGTGGACGAGCGGGACCTGCGGGCCGTCTTCGCCGCCATGGACGAGGGGCGCTCCACGCGCGAGGAGTACTTCGCGGACGAGTTCGGACTCGATAGGGCCGCCCTGGCCGCCCTACGCAACCGCTATCTCGCGTAGGCGGAGCACCCTCCCGCTGAGAGCGCTCTATGCGTTATTCCGTGATCTTGAGCAGAGCGGCGCCTGCTGCGATATCGTCCTTGGCGGTAAGCTCCACGTCCGCATAGTCGTCGGTGTTGGTGATGACCACGATCACGGTATCGTCGAGGCCGGCTGCCTTGATATCAGCCGAGGTGAACGTGCCGAGAGGATCACCCGCCCGCACGTGCGCACCCTGCTTGGCGATGATCTGGAAGCCCTTGCCGTTCATGCCCACGGTATCCATGCCGATGTGGATGAGCACCTCGATGCCGTCATCGCCCTTGATGCCGAAGGCGTGCCCCGTAGGAAAGGCCGCCGTGACCTCGCCCGTGACGGGAGCGTAGGCAACGCCTGCGCTTGGCCTGACGCCGCAACCCTTGCCCATCATGCCGCCACCGAACACGGGATCGGGTACCTCGGAAAGGGGTATGGGCGTGCCGGCCACAGGCGAGCATACGATGCCCGCGGCCTCAGCTGCTGCCACGGCCTCGACCGTCGGCGCCTTTCCCTTGCCTCCGAACAGCTTATCGAACAATCCCATGATGGCGCCCCTTTCTCGAGGTGTCGAATGGACAGGTCATTCGACACCTCCGATGCTAGTCGAGATCCTCGCCGTTGGATGCGATGACCTTCTGGTAGTAGAAGAAACTGTCCTTGCGGCTGCGGGCGAGCGTGCCCGTGCCGTCATCGTGCTTGTCCACGTAGATGAAGCCGTAGCGCTTGCGCATCTCGCCGGTGCCGGCCGAGACGAGATCGATCGGCCCCCACCAGGTATAGCCGATGAGGTGCACGCCGTCATCCACGGCCTCGCGCATGGCGGCCACGTGGCGGCGCAGGTAGTCGATGCGATAGGGGTCGTGGATGGAGCCGTCGGCCTCCATGGCATCTTTGGCGCCGAAGCCGTTCTCCACCACCATGATGGGCAGCTGATAGCGGTCGTGGATCTCGTTGAGCGCAATGCGCAGGCCCAGCGGGTCGATCTGCCAACCCCACTCGGAGCTCTCGAGATACGGGTTCTTGCCGCCCATCGTCATGTTGCCAGAGGCCTTCTCGAGCGTCTCATGGGTGCCCACTACGTTGCTCATGTAATAGGAGAGCGTGTAGAAATCGATCTTGCCGCAGGCGAGAAGCTCCTCGTCGCCCGGCTGCATATCGATCTCGATGCCCCTCTCCTTCCAGAACCGCTTGGCATAGGCGGGATAGGCTCCACGCACCTGGACATCGGAGCTGTACCAGTTGATGAAGCGCATGCCGGAGAGGTTGGCCCACTGATCGGCCGGATCGCAGGTTTCGGGATAGGACAGGATGAAGCAGTCCATGTTGCCCATCATAAGGCCCGGGTAGGTCTCATGCGCGTACTTGACGAGCTTGGCGCTCGCCACAAGCTGGTTGTGCAGGGCGTTGAAACGCACGTTGATATCGTCGGGCATCTCCGCCATCGTTCCGGTGAAACCCTTGAGCGTGCCGAGCGAGAGCGCCGACCCGAAGGGCAGCGAGGCGACGTTGATCTCGTTGAAGGTGAGCCAGTAGGTCACCTTGCCGTGGAAGCGGTCGAGCAGTGCCTTGCCGTAGCGGTAGTAGAGATCGATGAGCTCGCGGCCAGCCCAGCCGTTGTACTTCTCCACCAAAGCATAGGGCAGCTCGTAGTGGGAGATGGTCACGAGCGGCTGGATGCCGTGCGCAAGGCAGCAGTCGAAGACCCTCTCGTAGAAGGCGAGGCCGGCCTCGTTGGGCGCCGCCTCCTCGCCCGTGGGGAAGATGCGCGTCCAGTTGATGGACAGGCGGAACACAGACCAGCCCATCTCGGCGAACAGCGCGATGTCCTCCTCGTAGTGATGGTAGAAATCGGTCGCCTCATGGCTGGGATAGAGGGAACTCGGATCGATCACGGCGTCTATCTGGCGCGGGGTCTGGAAGTCGCCGCCGCGCATATGGTCGGGCAGGCTCTCGCCCTTGCCGTCCACGTCCCACGCGCCCTCGTACTGGTTGGCGGCGGTCGCGCCGCCCCAAAGGAAGCCTTTTGGGAACCCCATGCTTTCGTCCTTCCTTTCTCATGCCGATAGAGCCTGCCTCTATTGTAAAGGGAAACACGGCTGCGCCGGCAAACATCGCGTTGAGCGCTTCCCGTTTAGTAAACGCCCGTGCCGTGCACGGCGGCGCGTTCCATGGAAAAGGCCGCCCCCGCCCGTCAGTCGCTATAGTCGGAGATGCTCGTCCAGCGATCGCGCAGCAGAAATGCCACGGCTTTGGGTTCGCGCGTGCGCGTGAAGGCGCCCTTCTTGTTGCCGTCGACACGCATGATGCCCTCGCCCGTCTGGAAGTCGCAGAGGTTCCAGGGCTGCTCGCCCACCACCCAGTCGAACATGTCGAAGATCTCGTGCTGCACCTTGAAGAACTCCACCTGGTACTCCTCAGACCACATGACGCTCGGAAGCTTGTGGAGGCCGGCAAGCGTATCGGTGCCATACTCGGTGAAGAGGAAGGGCTTATCCGGCTCGATCTCGGCCCACGTGCGCATCTCCTCGATGAGGATCTCGCGGGCATCGGCGATGCGCGGGCCACCGCACACGTACCAGCCATCGTAGCGGTTGAGCATCATGAAGTCGGCGAGATGGGTGCAGGTATCGATACCGGCACGACAGCGCGTCACATTGGTGTAGGAGCGCGGTCGCCTCTGCGGATCGAGCTCGAGGCAGGCATCGAAAACCTTCTCGGCATAGGGGACGGCATTCTCGCTCGAGAAGTCAGGCTCGTTGAAGAGGCTCCAAGCGCAGACGCAGGCATGGCGCTTGTCGCGCTCGACCAGCTCCTCGAGGGCGGCGAGATGCGCAGGCAGCGTGCGCTCGTGCACGAGCGGGTCGTCGAAGTAGGTCTCGCCCGAAGCGCCCGCCACCGCATCGGCGAAGTTCTTGGTGGAGCGGAGCATGCCCACAGCCGCGACCTCGTCGATCACGAAGAAGCCCTCGCGGTCCGCCTCATAGAGCTGTTCCTCGGCATAGGGGTAGTGGCTCGTGCGGAAGGAGTTCGCACCCATCCACTTGAGCAGCTCGAAGTCGCGTTTGTTGGCGACGGGATCGAAGCCCCGCCCATGGATCGGGCTGTCCTCATGGCGGCCGAAGCCCTTGAGGTAGACCGGGCGCCCATTGAGGAGGATCTTCGGACCCTCGATCTCAACCGTACGAAGCCCGATCTCGTCGTACCACTCATCGATGAGGATATCGCCGTCCCAAATCTGCACCGTGAATGTGTAGAGATAGGCCTTCTTGAGCTGCCAGAGATGGGCGCCGCGCACAACGAGCTCGCCCGCATGCCCGACGGCGCGTGCGACCTCGGCGCCCGAATCATCGCTCACGACGAGCCTCACCTCATGATCGCCATTCGTCTCGACTGCGTAGGAGACGCGCGCGTCGTCGCCATCCAGGCTGATCGCGACCTCGAGATCCTCGATGCGCTCCTTCGGCGTCGCAAGCAAGCGCACGGGACGCTGCAGGCCGGCATAGTTGAAGAAATCGAAGTACGGAGCAGCGATGCGCGTGCCATCCCTCATGGTCGCCACGCCGCCGGCGGGAATGGTCTGCTCGGAGAGCTCGTTGCTCATCCTCACGACGACAAGGTTCCACTCGTTTGGGCGCACGACCCCTGCAATCGCCGCCGTGAACGGCGTAAAGCCTCCCTCATGGCTCGCGCACTCGGTGCCGTTCACATATACCGTCGCGCGATGCGTGGCCGCATCGAAGCGCAGATCGAGGTTGCCTCCGCACCACTCGCCCGGCACGAAGAACCGTCGCGCGTACCAGAAGTCGCCATAGTGCTCGCGAATCTCCTTGCTCGTGAAAAGGTCGTTGAAGCTTGCGGGAACCGGCACCTCCATGGGGTCGGGAAGGCCCTTCTCGTGCCAGCCCTGCGCCATGCCCACACCCTCGGGGTCGAGTTTGAAGTCCCAGATGCCGCAAAGATCCTCGATGCGCCTCGTCGCGGTGAAGCGTGGGTAAAGCGATGCGAAACCCATGGTACATCCTCCCTAAGCAATACGATTCGGATAATGCTGAACCTCGCACTTCAGTATCCGCCATACATCGCAGCAGGAAAACCCCTATACTCGAGGAGTACGTGTCCGGTCACCAAGTCGATCGATTCAGACAACCCGCAATGCAGGAGACGGAGGACGCGCGATGACCCCCGAGGAACTCGATGCAAGGCTCATCGCCCTCAGCGACCACGAGAAGCGCTATCGATCCGGTGGCGCTCCCGCAGATTCCAACAGCCTGCATAAATGCGTCGCCATCGATGGCAACCCCGTTGTCAAATCCGTTTTCGGGGATCGCGCCATCCGCCATTGGGGCAGGCTCGGATTCGCCCCCAACATAGCCCCCGCTCCCCACGTCTTCATCGGACGCCATTCTCGCTTCAGGGACTACCCCTTGCACATCCACGATTTTGTCGAGCTCTCGTACATGTACAGAGGCTCCTGCATGGAGGTGGTCAACGGGGGCATACACGGCGTGCGGGAGAACCAGGTCCTGCTCGTCGACTCCGATACCGTCCACACCATCTCGCCGCTTGGCGAGAACGACATCCTCGTCAACATCCAGATCGAGAAGCCCTACTTCAACAGCAATTTCTTCAATCGTCTGGATATGGGAAGCATCGTGACCAGCTTTTTTGTCAACGCGATAACCAAAGGCACGAAGCATGACAGCTTCATATTGTTCCGCTCCGACCATAGCCGCAGGCTCGCCGTGTTCATGCGCGAGCTGTTCTGCGAATACTTCGACCCTTCCCCGCACCCGGTCGAGATGATAAACGGCCTGCTCTCCCTCATCATCTCCGAGCTTGTCAACATCCATGCCCAGGATGACCAGGGCGCCGGCTCCGCAAGGCTGAGCCCCGTGATCCCCGTTCTCAGGTATATCGAGCAGAACTTCGTCGACTGCACGCTCGAGGAGACGGCGCACGAGTTCAGCATGTCGACAAGCCGCCTCACCAAGCTGATCAAGCGCGAGACGGGGTCTACCTTCAAGACCCTCGTGCAGCAGCAGAGGCTAAGCGTGGCACGAAGGCTGCTGGCTGAAAGCGATCGTTCCGTCACCGATATCGCACGCGATGTGGGGTACTACAACATGAGCTTCTTCTATCGCATCTTCGAGCGGGAGTACGGCATGCAGCCCGGCGCATGGCGCCAGCACGCCGGAAATAAGCTTTAGGCCTGTTCTCCCTTAATGCATGGGCTATGGCCGTCCGCACTGCGCAGGCTGAAAAGCCATAGAGAATGGGGCCGGGTAAGCCGGCCCCATTCCAAAAGGAGCGCGCATTCTTCCGCTTCCTACCCGGCATCCTCGAGCATCGAGTCGTTGTAGCCGAAGAGATACGTGGCGATGGCGGCCCCGAAGAAGGAGATGGCCGCCTGGATGGGCACGGCCCAACCGCCGGGGAAGAATGCGAGCGCAGGCAGGGTGATGAGGTTGATGCCCGTGAAGGCGGTGCGCTGCACTCCGGCGATGGCGACGGGGATCGACGCTATGGCAGCCATGATGCAGACGATGACGAAGGGGCGCTTGAAGCGGAGGTTCACGCCGTAGAGCGCAGGCTCGGTGATGCCTGCAAGGAGCGCAGTCACCCAGTTGGGACCGGCAACCTCTTTGAGCTCGGCACTCTTGGTCTTGAGGAAGACGCCGAGGCAGGCACCGGCCATGGCGAAGTTGCAACCCCAGGACAGCGGCGAGAGCCAATCGTATTCGAGCGTGGCGAAGTTGTTCATGACGATCGGCGTGAAGGCGGTGTGGGCGCCGAAGATGATCAGCACCGGCCAGAAGCCCGCGAAGATGATGCCGGCCAGGATCGGATTGAGGTTGTACACGACGAGGATGGCGTCGGCGATGAAGGAACCGATGAACTGGAAGACAGGGCCGACGGCGATGAGCTCGACAGGAACGAGGAGCGCGAGGATGATCATATAGCCGAAGAGCGAGAAGAACGTCTTGTTCATGATCTTCTTGAAGAGGGCCTCGAGCTTGGAGAGCAGCCACACCATGATGACGGGCGGGATAACGGAAGTCGCATAGTCGATCTGGCCCACAGGGATGCCGAGGAAGTCGAGCGCTGCGCCCTCGCCGGTCATCCCCACGATAGAGGGATACAGAAGCGGGAGCACGACGGCGAGCGCCACGTATCTGTTCGTGTTGAACTTATCAGCTGCGGAAACCGCGATGACGAAGGGCAGGAAGCGCATGAAACCGTCGGCGGCGGCATAGAGGATGGTGTATGCGCCCGTGGCTGCGAACTCGGGGAAGAAGTTGGAGAGCACGACGAGGATCGCCTTGAGCATGCCCGTGGCGACGAAACCGCCCATGAACGGGAAGAAGATGCCTGACACCATCTCGGAGAACTTCTCCAGCAGATTGCGATCGTCCTGCCCGGGGTCGGCTGCAACCTCGCCGCCGCCGAATCCGGCGCCGAGCTGCGCGACGCAGGCATCGTAGGCATCCTCGACATCGGTCCCGATGACAACCTGATACTGACCGTTTCCGTGGATGACATCGATGACGCCCTTGACCGCCTTGAGGTCGGCGTCGACGGCCTTGCCCTCATCGTTGAGCACAAAGCGAAGACGCGTGACGCAGTGCGTGATCGATCTGATATTGTCGGCACCGCCCACGTTCTCGATCACAGACTCTGCGAGAGCCTTGTAGTCTTTGGCCATTGCAATCGTTCCCTTTCACATCGATCGAGCAGTTTTCCGTGCATCTAAAGTAAACGCGAAGGGACCGCCGCATAAGAATGACCAAACTGCCACCCTCATTGACGTTATTGGTTCAACTTGCATGCACGGTTTCCACGCACAACTTCGCCATGCCCGGATGGGAGCCCTCTTTGATCCCGCACTGGGGAGATCCTTCTGCGCGGCACGCCTATTTCACGGTCACGATAACGCGCGCATAGCCCACCATGTAGGCGTCGCTGCCGGGACGGACATCGCGCGCGCGGCAGATGAGGTGGATCGTATCGCCCGCACACGCGTCGTTGGGGACGGCGAGCGTGCAGCTTGCGCCGTCTGCGGCAAGCGCGAGCTCTCCTGCATAGCTGTCCGCATCCGCATAGCGGAACCACCCGTACGCAAGCTCGTCGCCATCGGGGTCGGATCCTTCGGCGTGCAGCATGACCGTCTCCCCCGCAGCGGCGATCAGATCGAGCCCCTCGGCGATGCGAACCCTTGGCGCATGGTTGGCATCCCCATAGCGCTCGGCCACGCACCAGCTTGCGCGTTCCGCAAAGTCGTTCATCCAATCGGCGATCCAGCGTGTGAGCTGGTACGCCTCCGGTTTGAGCGGAGGCTCGCAGGCATCGGACGCGCTTTTCCAGTAGTCCGCGCGAGGATTGAACTCGTTGTCATCGTCGCGCACGAAGCGCCCGCCCCAACCTCCGAAGCCCGGATCCTCGAGCGTGCGCAGCCCCTTGTCGATAAGATGCAGGAAGGCAGGGCTGTCCCCCTCGGAGATGAAGTCGTAGATGTCGCGATCCTGCCTGCCCCACCAATTGCCGTCGCGCAGCTCCCCGTTGGAGCCGAACTGGCTGCGGTCCTGCTCGCCCGGATAGACGTGCCCGTCGAACCAGGTATGGTAGCGCTCGCAGAGCGGCCCTTTGTCGAGCAGATGGGGCTTGAGCCAGCTCCCGCGGTAGAGGTGCAGGCAGTCTGCAGGGCAGAGCGTCTCATCGAATATGAAGGCGATGCCGAAGATGCTCGTGCAGTGGAGCATACGCAGGTCGGGCCAGGTGCCGGCGATGTAGTCGCGGTAGGTGCTGTCTTGCGTGACGATCATGAAGATCACGCACGTCTCGCAGACCTCGCGATAGATGCGGTTCCACTCGGACGTGCCTCGCCAGTCCTCCTCGATGCGCTTGAGCGCGCGGGCGATGGTGTTGGTGCCGCCGCCGGCGAGCAGGTACAGCTGGCGCGGATCGTCGGCGAGGATGCGTTCTCGGATAAGCTCCGAGCCGTCCGTGTCGGCTTCCATGTCGCCCTCGGTTCTGACGTTGCCGATGCAGGCGATGCTGCGCAGATAGTCCGCCGAAGGATATGCCTCATCGTGCACGCGGAGGTTCGGCAGGATCTTCTCGTAGTCGTCGATGTAGTCCCACATCCACTGCCCGCCCGCCCAGCGCATGGGCTCGATGCCTGCTGCCGGATCGCCCTCGTAATGGAAGCACGAGCTCGAAAGCACGAGGCCCTCTATGTCGATGTCGTTGGCGTAGAGCAGAAGGTGCAGGAAGGAATTCATGTCGTCGCACTCGGCGTCGTTGGTGAAGATCGCGCGGGCCTTATACTTGTCCATTGCATCCCTCCTTGATCAGTGATGTATCGCCTGGCGCACCGCCGCGTTCCAGCCGGCGAGCAGCGCACTCCGTCGGCTCGGCTCCATGGCAGGCTCGTAGACGGTCCACTCGATGCGTTCGGAGATGGCGTTGGCATCGTAGATGCCCGCCGCATGGCCCGCCACGAAGGCCGCGCCCGCAGCGGAGAGCTCGGCTATGCTCGAGACGTTCACGCAGGCATCGGCGATGTCCGCCTGGAACTGCATGAGGTAGGAGTTGGCCGTAGAACCGCCATCCACGCGCAGCTCGGCCACATCAAGGCCGGTATCTGCGCGCAGGGCCCCGACCACGTCGCCGATCTGGTATGCGATGGACTCGAGTCCTGCTTTGACGATCTCGTCGTGGCCGGTGGTGCGCGTGATGCCGGTGAGGATGGCCGTTGCCCCGTCGTCCCAGTGAGGCGCGCCCAGCCCCGTGAATGCCGGCACGAAGTACGTCCTGTCGGCGGGATGGGCGCGTCGCGCGCATACCTCCGCGTCGCCCGCGTCACCGATCAGGCGCGCATCGTCGACCATCCAGCTCACGACGGCGCCGGTGTAGTTGACGTTTCCCTCGAGCACGTAGCTGAGCTGGCCATCGATCATCCAGCCGAGGCTCGTGACAAGGCCGGTGCCCGAGACGGCACGCGAGCCGCCCGTCTGCATCATGATCGAGGAACCCGTGCCGTAGGTCGCCTTGACCTGGCCGGTACGCACGCAACCCTGGCCCATGAGCGCCGCCTGGGAGTCGCCCAGCATGCTGCAGATGGGGATGGGCTCGGCAAAGAATCCTCCCGCCGTGGTATGGCCGAAGACCGCATCTGAGGGGAGGATGGCGGCGAGGGCATCCATCGGCACGCCGAAGGCGCGGCACAGTTCCCCGCTCCACGCACATGCCCCGATATCCATGAGCTGCGTGCGGCTCGCGTTGGAGGGCTCCGTCGCAAACGCGCGTTCCTCGGAGAGCGAGAAGAGCACCCAGCTGTCCATGGTCCCCAAGGCGAGCGTCCCCGCCTCTGCAGCCTTCGCCACGGCGGGCACGTTGCGCACGAGCCACGCCATCTTTGCCGCCGAGAAATACGGCGAGAGGTTCATGCCGGAGAGCTCGCGCACACGCTCGGCTATCGCCGGGTCAGTCGCCTCCATCTGAGCGCAGATATCCTTGGCGCGGCTGCACTGCCACACGATCGCATTGTGGAGAGGCGCCCCCGCGCAGCGATCCCATGCGATGCAGGTCTCCCGCTGGTTCGAGATGCCGAGGCAGGCAACCTCGCCTCGGTCGATGCCCGCCGTCCCCACGACCTCGCGGATGAGGGCGCACACGTTCGCGATGATCTCCTCGCCATCATGTTCCACGAATCCGTTGCCATGGATGATCTGGCGATGAGGGCGGGCGCACTTGGCCACGGTGCGCCCGTCGGCGGCGAAGAGAACGGCCTTGGTGCCTTGCGTCGACTGGTCGATCGAGAGCACGTAGGCGCCCATGCTAGGCACCCGCCCTCTCCAGAAGCTCTCGTGCAGAGGCCGCGATGCCCGCGCCATCAAGACCGTAGCAGGCAAAAACCTCGGCACTCGTGCCGGTCACGACCGGAGCATCGGGCAGGGAGAGCGTGCGCAGCAAGCGCGGGCACCTCTCGCCCACGACCTGGGCCACGCGGCTTCCAAGGCCGCCGTAGGGCGCGTGCTCCTCGACGGAGAGCACGGCCTTGGCGGCGCTCGCCGCGCGCACCACGGCATCCTCGTCGAGGGGCTTCACGCAGTACATGTCGAGCACGCAGGCGGAGATGCCCTGCTCGCGCAGGAGCTTGCGGGCCAGAAGGGCGGGAAACACCATCTCGCCTGTCGCAACGATGGCGATGTCGGATCCGGCCTCGCCATGCCAGACGGCCTTGCCCATCTCGAAGGGGCACCCATCTTCCGCATAGATGTCCTCCACGGGATTTCTGCCTACACGCAGATAGGCCGGCTTCTCGTCGGCAAGCAGGGCCTTTACGAGATCCCGCGTTTGGTGGCGGTCGCTCGGCAGATAGACGCGCATATTGGGAATGGCGCTCATGGCGGCGATGTCCTGGGCCGAGTGATGGCTCATGCCGAGGGCCCCGTAGCTCACGCCGCCCGAGATGCCTATGATCTTGACGTTGGCGTTGGAATAGGAGCAGTCGATCTTCGCCTGCTCGTAGCTGCGCGTTGAGACGAAGCTCGCCGGGCTTGCAGCCCAAGCCTTCTTGCCGCAGGAGGCGAGGCCGGCGGCGATGCTCACGAGGTTCTGCTCGGCGATACCCACCTCGACGGACTGCGCGGGATACGCATCGAAGAAGGCGGTAAGGGAGGCGGACCCGCGCGAGTCCGAGCAGAGCACCACGATGTCGCGGTCGTGCTGTGCGGCGGCGGCCAGCGCATCGCAGATGGCCTGGCGGTTGGGAATCGTGTTCCTAGGCATTGAGCGCCGCCTTCCTATGCGCGGAGAGATCCGCGATGATCTGCTCGTACTCCTGTGCCGTAGGCAGATGGTGGTGCCATGATGCCTTGTTTTCCATGACGGAGCTGCCAGAGCCCTTGATGGTGTTGAGGATTATGGCGCAGGGCTTGCCTTTGACGGAAGCAGCCTCATCGAGCGCGCGATCGATTGCGGCGAGATCATGGCCGTCGGCCGCAAGAACCTTCCATCCAAAGGAGGCGATGCGGTCGGCCAAGGGATCCTGGGCCATGACGTCTTCGGTCGAGCCGGAGATCTGCAGGTAGTTGCGGTCTACCATCGCGCAAAGATTATCGAGCCCGAAGTTGGAGCCGGCCATGAAGCCCTCCCATACCGACCCCTCGGCAAGCTCGCCGTCGCCGAGCATGGTGTAGACGCGGTAGGAGCGCCCATCCATCTTGGCGGCAAGCGCCATGCCCACGCTCACGGGAAGACCGTGGCCCAGCGAGCCGGAGTTGGCCTCGATGCCCGCGAGCTTGTTGTTGGGATGCCCGATATAGGGGCTCCCGAAGCGCGAGAAACGCGCCTTCACATCGGCGAGGTCGAGAAATCCCCTCCTGCAGAGGACGGCATAGTACGCCTCCATCGCATGGCCCTTGGAGAGCACGAAGCGGTCGCGGTCAGGGTCGTCGGCCGCCTCGGGCGCGATGTCGAGATGACGGGCATAGAGCACGGCGAGGGCGTCGATCACCGACATATCGCCGCCGATGTGGCCGCCTCCTCCTGCCATGATGATGTCGACGCAGTCGCGCCTCAGATCCCAGCGCAGAATCTCGAGCTCTTCGAGCGAGGGCTTCTTGCCCATGCTACTCACCCCTCAGATATGCGCGGATCTCATCGTCGTTCTCATCGTAGAGGTCGGCCTTGATGCCCAGGTACTTGCAGGCCTCGTAGAGCACGGGCACCACATTGGCGTGGATGCCGGTGCAATGATGGATATAGGGCCCTTCGACGACCTTGGCCTCGAGGCGCTTGATGTTTTCGACCTTGACCCAGACGTAGGTGCCCATGCCGGCAGGCCCGTCGATGCCCTCGGCATTGCCGAGCAGCATGGAGTACTCGCCGTTGTCGCCGTCGAAGCGGGCAAGGGTCATCTCGCCGTGCTTGGCTTCGGCCGTCACCGCACCGTTGTGCTCGAAGGCCAAGGGAACCGTGATCTTGGGACGCTGGCAGGCTACCGAGCAGGGCCAGGGACCGCAGTGCTGCAGAAGCTCGCCGTTAGGCTCGTCCGGATGGCGGATGGTCCAGTCGGCGAAGAAAGAGCGCTTCTCGCCCATGGCGGCCGCCTCGACGAGCAGGCTCGTGATGGCGCCATGGACATCGGTTTCGCAGACGATGGGGAAGCCCTCCTCGTTGAGGATCGAGTTGGCCGCGCAGGGCATGATGCCCAACTCGTGTTGGAGCTCGTTCCAGCACTGGATGCAGCCGGCGGTGCAATGGTACTTCTCGAGCATGCGCCGGATGGAGACCGCCATCGCAGCGACGGTAACCACCTGCTCGCGCGTGCAGTCCATGTCGTAGCGCTCCTCGATCCAAGCAAGCTGCCTCTCGATGTCGGAGGTGCCGTCGCCTTTGCTCTCCTCCTTCGCCGCGGCAACGCCGCGGGTGAGCTCGGGCAGGGGCACGGGAACGCACTCGATGTTGAAGCGCTCGAGCAGCTCGCCCTCATTGCACATGGTGGAGTAGAACTCGTAGGGACGCGGCCCGATCTGCAGGATACGGGCGGCGCGGAAGGCCTTGACCGTATTGCAGACGGCGATGAAGTCACGCAGGCCGCGCTCGAAGACGGGGTCGTCGACGCGGCAGTTGGTCATGTAGGTGAACGGTACCTGAAAACGGCGCAGCACCTTGCCCGTGGCGAAGAGGCCGCACTGCGTGTCGCGCAGACGGGTGCCGTCGGGCTCGGGGCGCTCGTCGAGGGGTCCCCAGAGCAGTACCGGCAGGCCCAGCTCCTTTGCGAGACGGGCGACGATGAATTCGGTGCCGAAGTTGCAGTGCGGGAGAAACAGGCCCTCGACGCCCTCGGCGCGGAACTTCTCGAGCGTGCGCAGGCGGTCCTCCTCGTTGTAGAGCAGACCCTCCTCGTTGATATCGTCGATATCGACGAACTCGATGCCGAGGTCGCGCAGCTTGCCTGCGATGATGTTGCAGTACTTGCGCGCATCGGGCGCCGAGAAGATGCTGCGCCGCGTGGGTGCGTAGCCTAGCTTGATGGTGCTCATGGCCTCTCCATCTCCACTCGATTGCTAAATCGTTCGGGTACTGTCGAAACCGACGATAAAAGCACGACGATCTTGCTGATACCATCGTATTGTCTGCTGCTGTGGAACGCTATCTCCCCGCTTCCTTTACTAAACATTTAGTTCTAAACTAGACGTATTGCATAGGATGCGAAGGGAGCCTGCCATGCCCCGCAATGCCGCCCGCACAACCGCTCGTGTGACCGCCCGGGATGTGGCGCGCGAGGCAGGCGTCTCCCCCGCCACGGTCTCCCTCGTCTTCCAGGGAAAGCCCGGCGTCGGCCAGAAGACCCGTGAGCGCGTGTTCTCCGTCGCGCAGGGCCTGGGCTACGAGTACGAGGCTCCCGCCACGCCGCAGAAGACGAGCACCATCCTCCTCATCCTCTATAAGAGAAGCGGCCAGATCGTGGGCGAGACGCCCTTCTTCGAGCAGCTCATCAAGGGCGTGAGCGACGCCACCTACCAAAGCGGCTACCATCGCCTCTCCATCTCCTACTTCTATGCGCAGCAAAGCGCGTCCGAGCAGATCACATGCCTGCAGTCGGTCAAATGCGCGGGCATCATCCTGCTTGCAACCGAGATGCTCTCGAACGATGTTTCCCAGTTCCAGCGTCTCGGCGTGCCCGTCGTCATCCTCGACAACTGGTTTCCCACAAAGCCGCTGGACAGCGTCGTCATAGACAATATGCACGGTGCCTGGGAGGCTGCGCGCTATCTCATCTCGCTCGGCCATACCAACATCGGCTATCTGCACAGCAGAAACGAGATCCGCAACTTCCTCGAGCGCAAAAGCGGCTGGCGCACGGCGGTGCAGGGCGTGATCGAGAACGAGGGCGATCCCAACCGCTTCATCGCCTGCGTGGGCTCCACATCCGAGACCGCCTACCAGGATATGCTCAGCTATCTCGACGGCAAGCCTTCGCTGCCCACCGCCTATTTCGCCGACAACGACATCATCGCCGCCGGCTGCATCCGCGCCCTGCGCGAACGCGGCATCCGCGTACCCGAGGACATCTCGGTCATGGGCTTCGACGATGCCCCGAATCTCGAGCACGTCGACCCGCCGCTTTCGACGATGAGCGTCCCCAAAGAGGCCATGGGCGCCCTTGCGGTCAAGCGCCTCGTGTCCCTCATCAAAGGGGAGACCCATGGCGAGGCGGTACGCATCTCGGTGCTGCCGAAGGTCATCGAGCGTGCAAGCGTGCGACGCCTCTAACGGTGGAACACCCTCCCACGGAGCGCGTTCCATTAAAATGGAACGCGCTCCGTGGGAGGGTGTTCCACCGCGGGAGGGCGTTGCATCGTTAGAGACGGTGCTTGCCCACCCATTGCCACAGGGTTACGGGCCTGCCCTCGTGCGTGACGAGGCTGCCGTCAAGATCGGTCCTGGGCTCGTCCTTGTACACGTTGATCCACACGAAGTGGCCGATAAGGCGCTCGCCGTTCTCGCCCACGATATGATCGTAGTAGGTGACGTGCACATCCTCGGCACCCGCCTCCATGAGACGCGTCCACGAAGGCCAAAGGTGGGTATCGGGCTTGACCAGCGGATCGTCATCGACCTGCACCCACCAACTGGGCGTCTTCGCCATGCGAGCGAACTCATCGTCCGTGCCGAGCTCTCCCACCCAGGAAGCGCAGACAGGCACAGCCGCAGCGAAGAAGCCCGGATAGTCCGCAATCATGCGGCACGTCATGAAGCCGCCGTTGGATAGGCCGCCGATATAGATGCGGTTCATGTCGACCGAGCTTGCACGCGCGGCGATGAACTCGTCGATGAGGGCTTTGAGGGCCTCCACATAGCAGCTTTGGTTGTCGTCTGCGATCGTGTTCGAACCGTCGGTGTCCATCCAGAACGTGGGGCAGCTGGGGGCCAGCACATAGGCTGCACCGCCCAGCTTGGCCTGGATATCCGTCTCGCCGAGGGCAACGACCTTGTTGCCGGTGATGGTGCGGTAGGGCTCCTGCCCCTCGCCCGCGCCATGGAGCCAGACCACGAGAGGAAGCTTCCCGGGCAGCGGGTCTCCATGGAAGAAGCCGGGTTGTGCGCGGAAAGCGTTCACGGCCTCGACGTCGGGCGTATACCATGCATAGCGCATCTCCACACCTGCGAAGCGGCCCCGGCCTTCGAGGTTCCAGCCATCGAGCTGCGGGCAGATATCGCCTGCGCACTCATCCCACACGAGGCCCACCGTAGGCGCCTCATCGAGTGAGGCGGCTGGAAACGCTTCGAGCTGGGTCACACGGAACTCCATGCCGCGGATAGAGCCGCGCATGATGTCGCCGTCGATGCGCTTGGTGAGGCGCCCCCGATCAAGCTCGAGGGCAACATGGCTCGACACCGGGCAGGGCGCGCCCTGCCCGGTGCAGGGATAGGCTGCCTTGATGCGCACATAGCCGCGCGAAGGAACGAGAGCAGACGGGGCATCGGTCAAGGTGTGCCCTTTGGAGAGCGCGACACCGCCCTTCTCGAGATCCATGCGCTCGATGTAGACGGAAAACGCGCTCGTGGAGCAGTCGGTCGGGCGCACCTCCTGCGGCAGCTCGAGGATGAGCCTGTCCACAAAAGGACCCATATCTCCAACCGTGGTATAAGTCTTGTAGCGTGCCATCGTCGCTCCTTCCTGCAACGCATTACGCCGTGGGAGACGCATGCCGCTCGCATACGCTGATGCCCACCTGGGCATAGCTTGTCATCGGGCGCTCGGCCACGTCGCGCACGGCAAGCGTGAGCACGATGAGCTCGCCGGGCGCGGCGTGCGCGGGCACCGTGAACACCGCGTCAAGGCCGCCTGCCTCCCAGGCCGCGGTACCGTCCGCCCCATAGAGGACCCAGCTGCAAGACAGCCCGTCCCCATCGGGGTCGACCGCCTTCGCCGAGAGATGCACGCGCTCGCCAGGTGCCGCTTCGGCATCCGCGCAGACATCCGAGATGCGCGGCGCGTGATTGCACTCTTCGTACGGATGAGCACACCATTGGGCGCGTGCCGCGAAATCCTCTTGATACGCACGCAGAAAGGGATTGGGGTTCTTGTCCTTCGGCTTGAGCATATCCCCTATCGAGGAGAAATCCGGGGCGCCCTCGGGAGCCTCGCCGTCATCGCGGAAGAGCTTGCCGAGCACCGTATCGAAGCGCCGATCCTCCGACCCGCGCAAGCCGAACGGCAGTAGCGGCATGAAGGTCATAGAGTCCCCTTCGGCCATGAAATCGCCGGGGTCGAACACGAGCGGCTCCATGCCCGGAAAGCCCCAGTCAAGCGTTGCATGCTCGCCGAACTGGAAGCGCTCGGGCTCGCCCTCGTAGCGGCGTCCGTCGCCGTAGAGCATATAACGGCCCATCAGGGAGCCGTTGCCCCTCACGATATTCTCCTCGGGCCACGGCGCCTTGAACAGCTCGATGGAATCGGGCTGTGCGAACTTGGCATCCACATAGCCGCCGTAGGTGAAGGGCGCGCGGAGGAAGACCAGCTCGGGAAAGAGCGCAGCGCCGTGGTCGAGCCAGGAGTTGTCCTGGCCGATGCCGTCCATCACGCCCATCACGCGCACCTTGGAGTAGACCTTGGCGCGCACATCCTCCCACTCGGGCGTGCCCGCGTGCTCCTCGGAGATGCTCATGAGCGCGCGCACGATGGTGTTCATGCCGCCCCAGGATAAGAGCCAGAGCGTACGCGGATCATCATCGAGGATGGCGCGCTTGATGGCATCGGAGCCGGGCGTGTCGAAACGCACATCGCCCTCGAAGGCCGCGTTGCCCGCATACGTACGTGCGAGCAGCTCATCTGGCGTTGGATAGCCATCCGCATTGGCGGAAAGGCAGGGATAGGCCTCGGCATACTCGTTCTTCCACAGGCTCTCGATCCAGCCCTCGGGGAAGGGGCGGTAGCTCGTGAGCTTCCCCGCCGCGGGGTCAGGCGCATGACCGGGGAACTTCTCCTCGTAGGAACGCCTGCCCTTGGTGCGCCAGTGGGGGTTGACCTCCCCCAGCGTATGGATGCCATCGCCTTGGAAATGATATTGCGAGGCGGTGTAGATGAAGGCCTCCGCATCAAGCTCGTTGAGGTACAGCGACAGGTGGATGATCGAGTTCATATCATCGACCTCCATGTCGGTGGTGACGATGATACGGGGCTTGTCGATGGGCATGGCACCTCCCTTTCATCGATTGCCGTGCTCGCCGCATCGTGCGCAGCGGGCGGTTCCCGCTGCCGGAGACCCCATGGTACCAAAACGGCTTATTCCAACGTTGTGCGCCCCCAAAGGGCCTTGCTCCTTGGAATAGGGCCTTCTCGCGGCTCGGATCCTTGGAATAGGGCTATTCGGTACCACGGGATTCCCCGGCATCGGGGACATAGGGCCACAGCCTGAAAGCGAGGTCCGAGCGATGACGCCCGGACCTCGAGAACAAGCGATTCCACAACGCTACTTGACGCTGAGCTCGGCGAGCTCCTCCTTGGTGAAGCCGAAGAGGAAGGTGACGATGGCGCCGAGGACGAGGGCGGTGAGCAGGCCGACAAGTGCGATGACGAGGTTGGACATGCCGCCCTGCAGGTAGTTCAGGATGATCATGAAGTTGGTGCCGCCGCCGGCCATATAGCAGGTCACGCCGAGGATACCGGAGAGCACGGCACCCACAAAACCGCCGACGAACATGCCGAGCATGGTGCGCCTCCAACGAAGCACGACGCCGAAGAGGGCGGGTTCGGTAACGCCGCCGAGGATGGCAGCTGCCACGTGGCCCAGGGCAAGACCCTTCTCCTCCTTATTCTTGATACGCAGAAAGGCGCCGATCGCACAGCCCCAAACCGCGAACATAGCGCAGTTGGTGGACACCAGGAAGTACGGATCATAGCCGCGCTCGACGATCTGGACGATGGCGACGAGGATGATGGGCATGTGCATGCCGGCGGTGACGAAGAGCTGCCAGAAGGCGCCGAGGATCGCCATCACGAGGAGGAGGCCGAGACCGCCCATGTCGGCAAGGCCGAAGAGGGCATCGCCGAGGAACGTGCCGATGGTGTTGCCCAGAGGGGCGAGCAGAAGGAGCGCGATGGGGGTGGTGATAACCATGGTCGCGAACGGCGTGAAGACGGCCTGGAGCGCGTCGGGCATGATCTTGCGGATGCGCCTCTCGACGAAGGCGAGGACCGGCATGGAGATGATGATGGGCAGCACCGTCTGCGAGTAGTTGGCGGCCGCTGTGGGAATACCGTAGACGCTGATGGTTCCGCCGCCTTCGGCTGCAGCAGCGCTCACGATGGAAGGCGCGATGAGGATGCCGCCCAAAAGCATGCCGAGCGGCATGGAGGCGCCGAGCTTCTTGGCTGCGGCGTAGCCAAGGTAGATGGGCAGGAAGTAGTAGGAGGCCTCGTAGAGGCTGGTGTAGAGGAACTGGTAGGTTGCAGAGTCCTCGGCGATCAAACCGAACAGCTGCGGTCCGAGGACGACGGCGATGGTGCGGAAAAGACCGCCGGCCATGAAGAGCGGGATGAGCTGGGTCATGGAGCCGGAGAGATAGTCCATGATGGCATTGCCTATGTTGGCGGGCGTCCACGCGAACTTCTCGGCAGGAGCGTCGAGGTTCTCGTCGACGGCCTCGCCGCGCGCAACGCCTGATGCGGCGACGAACTCGTCAAGGACCTTGGTGACCGCCGGGCCGATGATCACCTGAAGCTGGGTGCCCGAGAACTGGGCGCCGAGCACGCCGGGGATCTTCTTGATCTGCTCGGTATCGGCGAGACCGTTGTCCTTGAGCGTGAGGCGCAGGCGCGTCATGCAGTTGGTCGCGACGGTCACGTTGCCGGGGCCGCCAACCGCCTCCAATACGCTCATCGCGATGTTCTTATGATCTGCCATTGTTCTCCCTTTCTTGGTAAAGAACGACCATCCTACCGCTGCGGTAAACGTAAACGGAAGCGGTTCCTTGCAAAATTATGGCCTGATGCCAAAGCATGGCCTTTATCTCACTCAGGTTTACTAAATGAGATAGTCCCGTTTAGTTGTATGCGGCAGTCTGCTGCGCCTATTCCCAAAGCGCCCGTAGGTCGGCATCGCAGGCGGCAAGCCCCCCGTCTCCCATGGGCGTATTGCCGCGGCCGAAGGTCGGCGCCAACATGCGGATGGTCTTTGCAGCTTGCACGGGATCGCCGACGATGAACTCTGGATGGTGGCAGTAGCGCTTGACGACAGCCTCGGTATCGGGCGCTGCCATGAGCTCTCCGAGCGTCCAGTCGGTACTCGGCATGCGGCGAAGGGGCGAGGTGGTTCTGTACGCAAGCTCGTAGCTCCCGGAGGCAAGCGTGTGGCCTCCCAGCTCCTCGTAGGCGCTCTCGGGCGCAAAGGGAAGTATAACGTCGGCCTCGCAGCCAAAGGGTACGGTGAGCGAGAAGCGCAGGTTGCGCTCGTCCACGCACTCCCAAGCCACACGCCATTCTCCCGTCGCTGCATGATGGACGCACGAAAGCTTCCGCAAGCGCCACCTGACAAGCGGCGCAACGGTTGCGCGGCGGAAGCCCGGAGCATCCGGCTGGACGCGCAGACCGGCCGCACGCGAGAACAGCCATTCGACCACAGCGCCATAGCTGTAGTGGTTGAGCGAGTTCATGTCGGTGCCGGTGATGCGACCGTCCTCGTCAATCGAGTTCCAGCGCTCCCATATGGTGGTCGCACCCAACTTCACGCAGTTGAGCCAGCCGGGATACTCCTCGTTGAGAAGAAGCTCGAAAGCCTCGCGCGCGTATCCCGCATCGGAGAGCGCACGCATGAGGAAGCCGGTGCCCACGAAGCCGGTGACGAGCTTTCCGTCATTGCGCGCAAGCAGCTTGGCGAGGGCCTTTGCGGAGAAATTCGCATCGCCGAAGCCGCTCACGAGGGCAAGCGCATATGCCGTCTGGGTGTTGACAACGCAGCGTCCCGTAGTCGAGAAGTACTCGCGCTCGATCCAGCGGGCGATGCGGTCCGTCAGCTCGCCGTAGCGCTGCTCGGCATCCTCATATCCCAGCACACGGGCGGCATCGCGGACGATGCGAGCGCTCCTCCAAAAATAGAGATCGGCGATATAGCCCTCATCGGTGCCGCCCAAGCGCTCGCCCTTGGGGCCGTCGAGGGCGAGCCAGTCGCCAAACTGGAAGCTCTTCCTGCTCCAGCCGTGGTCCTCTCCATCCGTGCGCTCCACGTAATCCACCCACGCGCGCATGGCATCGAAGTGCTCGAGCAGGATCGAATCATCGCCGCTCATGAGATACATATTCCAAGGGATGATGGCCGTTGCATCTCCCCAGGCAGCGTTTGCCGGAGATGCGAGCATGAAGGCTGGCACGACCATCGGCACTGCCCCGCCGAGCTTGCCCTGCTCGAGCTCCATGTCGTGAAGGTATTTGCGGAAGAAGGGATACTGATCGGCGAGGTAGAGGGCGGTCGCGCTGAAGACCTGCGCATCTCCCGTCCAACCGAGGCGCTCGTCGCGCTGGGGGCAGTCGGTGGGCGTGTCCACGAAGTTGCCCTTCATACCCCAGGTTGCATTTGAGATAAGGCGGTTGACGAGGGCATGGCCCGTCTCGATCGTGCCGATCTCCTCGAAATCGCTGTAAAGCGCCACGCCCTCGAAATCCTTTGGCTTGAGGCCCGCGATGCCCTCGACTTTGGCATAGCGATACCCGTAGTAGGTGAAGCGCGGTTCGAGCACGTGCTCGCGTCCGTCGCTCACATAGACATACTCGGCCTTGGCCGATCGCAGGTTGTCGCGGTAGAAGTTGCCGTCCTGGAGCACCTCTCCGCACTGCACGCGGATCTCGGTGCCGGAGGGCTCGTGCACGCGCAGGCGGAAGGTGCCCGCGATGTTCTGCTTGAGATCGAAGACCGTCTCGCCCGCGGGCGTCGTGATGAGCTGGGGCGAGAAGCGCTCGTGAGCCGTGATGGGAAGCGAGAGGCGGTCATGCAGTTTGGCAGTGGCAGCCGCCGCCTGCTCGGCATCGAGAAGCGCCGCCGGCTCGCACGGCAGTTCGGGAAGGGTGTCGTCCCTTCGCTCGCCATCATAGATGTTGGAGGCCGTGATAGTTGAGCGCGCTACCTGCCAGCCCCCGCCCGTAGCGATGAGCTGATCCGAGCCGTCGGCGTAGCGCACGCGCAGCTCTGCGATTGCGCGCCAATCATCGCCGTAGAAGCCCTTCTCCACGGGAATGAAGCCGAAGCGGCCCTTCCACCAGCCGTTGCCCATGGCAAGCTCGAGCTTGGCCCCCGCATGCACGAGCTCGGTCACATCATGGGTTGCCGTCTGGAGCCAGAGGTCATAGGCATGGGTACCGGGGGCAAGGTACTCCTCTCCCACATGGACGCCATCGATATAGGCATCATAGATGCCGAGGCCGCAGATATAGAGGCGGGCGCTTTCAACTGCAACGCCTTCGCGAAGCGTAAGCTCCGTCCAGAGGATGGGATGCCTCGGCTCCTCGCCGCCGCAGGAAATCCAGGCAGCCTCCCACGGCTCGTCCATCTTGCCCGTCTCAAAGAACGCGGGCTCGCTCGCAGCCTCCTCGCCGGCGTTCGTGTGCACCGAAACGCGCCACTCGTAGCGTGTACGGGGTCTGAGCAAGCCTGCAAGCCCTTCGATCTTGGCTGCGGCACTGTCGAGCTCGGCCCAGCCGGTATCTGCAACCTGTTGGCCGTTCGCACTCACGACGATCCGCGCAGATTCCGCCTTGGTGCCCTCGGCGTCGACGACTTCCCACGAAAAGCAAGGGTTCCCCAGGTCAAAGCCCAACGGGTTTGCAAGGTGGTTGACGCGCTGACGCTCGATCCTCATGGCTGCTCCATTTCCTGCGATGGCACACCTATCTTATCGTACGTTTTCGTATTGCCGGCACACGGGAGCGGGTGCGGGAAGCTATCGACCTGCCATCATTCGCATCCCGAAGCGCTGGCGACGATCAGTCCGGCAATCCGCACGACGCACCGGGCGAGATCTTTCTTGCGAGAGGCGCCCTGATGTGCTGCTCGTGTCCCATGTGCCAGACTCAGACGAGCGCGCCAGTACCGGTCTATTATTCGGGACAGTCTGCCGCCGATTCATGTCCCGTTTAATAGACCAAGACGAGCGCGCGCGGCTGGGCCGATCACTCGGGACAACCGCTCGGGAAAAGCTTCCCGGCAACCTGTCGAGCTGCCCGCTGCCGTGTGTCGAGCGACCTGTCTATTCGACACCTTACTGGCGGTAATAGTGCAGGAAGTCCTCGAGCTTGTCGAGCGCCTCGCCGAGCACCGCGCGACGCGGCAGGTAGACGATGCGGAAGTAGCCCGGCGTCTCCCAGTTGAAACCCTTGCCCGGCACGATGAGCACCTTCTTATCTTGGAGCAGGTCGAGCGCAAACTGATCGTCATCGTGAATGTTGAACTTCTTGGGATCGAGGCGCGAAAAGATGTAGAAGGCCGCCTTGGGCTTGACCATGTGCACGCCGTCGATCTGGCTGAGGCGATCGTACACGAAGTCGCGCTGCCGGCAGACGCGGCCCGCAGGCACCACGTAGCTCTTGACGCTCTGGTGGCCGCCGAGCGCCGTCTGGACGATGGACTGCGCGGGCACGTTGGAGCACAGGCGCATGTTGCTCATCATATCGATGCCCTCGATAAGACCCCTGCCAGCTCGTTTGTTGCCCGAGATGGACATCCAGCCTATACGCCATCCGGCGATCATGTGGCTCTTGGAGAGGCCGTTCAGCGTGATGCAGAACAGGTCGGGCGCCAGGCTCGCAACCGAAACGTGTTCTTCCCCGTCCATGACCAGGCGGTCGTAGATCTCGTCGGCGAGGATGATGAGCTGATGTGCGCGCGCCACCTCCACGATCTCCTCGAGCACCTCGCGCGGGTAGAGCGCGCCCGTGGGGTTGTTGGGGTTGATGATGACGATGGCCTTGGTGGCAGCGGTGACCTTTGACCGGATGTCGGCGATGTCGGGGAGCCAGCCGGCCTGCTCGTCGCAGATATAGTGCACGGCATGCCCGCCGGCAAGCGTAACGCATGCGGTCCAGAGCGGATAGTCGGGGCTGGGAACCAGGATCTCATCGCCGTTGTCCACCATAGCCTGCATGATGAGGCTGATGAGCTCGGAGACGCCGTTGCCGGTGTAGATGTCGTTCATCTGCACGCCGGGAATGCCTTTGAGCTGGTCGTACTGCATGATGGCCTTGCGCGCGCTGAAGAGGCCCTTGCTGTCGGAGTACCCTTCCGTCTCGGTGAGCTGCGAGGCCATGTCCTGCACCACCTCGTCGGGGGTGCGGAAGCCGAACGGCGCGGGGTTGCCGATGTTGAGCTTCAGGATGTGAACGCCGTTCTCCTCCATACGCATGGCCTCATCGAGCACGGGTCCGCGCACGTCGTATGACACGTGGTCGAGCTTGCTGGATTTTTCGAACGTGCGCATGGGAGCCTCCTGCTGTTCGGCGAATGCGGGTTCAAGATCTGCACCGAGTGCGTTGGAAAGAAATGCGAGCATGTCCCGGCGCGGGACCGTCTTGCCGGAAAGGTATTGGGAAAGCTGGGATTTACCCAGCTTAACGCCCTGATCTGAGGCCATGTGGATAAGATCGACCTGCTTGAGCCCACGCGATGCCATAGCCGTTCTGAGCCGATCGGCGAAGACTGTATCCGACATGCCCGCCCCCTAAGTTCAATTCTGAGTTCAAAGTTCATTGAGTTCAAAGTTCAATGTAAGCGAGTATAGCACGCTCGCCGCGCACGATGGGGAGAATGGCGCATTTGCCGCGTTTACCGCTGCACGCCCCGTCCAATGCGGCTAAACTCGTAGAGATGGTCATTCCTGCGCCGATGCAGGCTCGATGAAGGGACGATGCTATGGATGAACCCGCCAAGGTCGATGAGGTCCTCGAGGAGACAGCCGCCAAGCTCGAGGCAGACGCCGGAGCCGATGCCGACGCCACCGTCGTGATGCCCGCGCAGGACGCTCAGGCGCCCGAAGCTGCCGAGCACGCCGGCTCCATCAACGCCGCCGTCATCAACCCCAAGGCCGATCTCGCCGCGCTCGACGGCGTTGAGAACGAGCTCTTCGCGCTGGGGTACGCCCTGGGCGAGATCTACAGCTTCGGCGACGTGCTCGATCCCGACGGCGCCACCGAGGATCGCGGCGAGGTCCTCGCCTACCTCATGCAGAAAAGCCAGGAGGCCCTCTGCGCCCCTGAGTTCGGCTCCGTGCTGGAGCGCCTCGAGGCCAACCCCGCCATTCTCAACGAAAAACAGGCCGCACAGGTGAAGATCTTGAAGCGAGACCGCGCGAAGCTGCTCGACGTGCCCGTGGAGGAGCAGGCGGCCCTTGCCAAGCTCCAAAACGAGTCGAGCGCCGTGTGGCGCAAGGCAAAGCTTGCCAACGACTGGGAGAGCTTCGAGCCGTACCTCGATCGCATCATCGAGGCGCAGATCCGCATCGCCGGCTACATGAGCCCTGAGAAGGATCCCTACGACGTGTGGCTCGACGAGCACGAGCACGATGCCGATCGCGCCTTCTATGACGCGTTCTTCTCGGAGCTCAAAGAAACCGTGGTACCGTTGATCGCCGATGTGGCTGATGCGGGGCAGCCCTCCGAAACCGTGGAGGGCACGTTCGGCGAAAGCCGCCAGTGGGCGCTCGCACGCCAGCTGTTGGAGCTCGAGGGCCTCGATATGGGCCGTCTGTGGCTGGGTGCCGCCGAGCACCCCTTCACGGGCGGGCCCGGCCGCAACTTCGTCATCGTGACCGGCCACGTGCATGAGGACGACGTGATCTCCAACGTCTACTCCATCCTACATGAGGGCGGGCATGCGCTCTATGAGCAGAACATCAGCGAGAGTTTCAACCGAACCATCCTGTGCGGCGGCAGCTCGCTGGGCATGCACGAGGCGCAGTCGCGCTTCTTCGAGAACTACGTGGGCCGCTCCAAGGCCTTCGCGCGGCCGCTGCTCGACCTCATGAAGAGCCATTTCCCCGGCCCGCTGGGCCGCGTCACGCCCAACCAGCTCTATGTCGCCGTGAACCGTGCCGAGCCCGGCCTCATCCGCACCGAGGCCGACGAGCTCACCTACCCGCTCCACGTCATCGTGCGCTACGAGATCGAGCAGCTGCTCTTCTCGGGCGAGGCCACGGCATCCGACGTGCCCGGCCTTTGGCGCGACAAGTACAAGAGCTATCTGGGCGTCAAGGTGCCCGACTACACGCGCGGGCCGCTCCAGGACGTGCACTGGTCGCAGGGCAGCTTCGGGTACTTCCCCACCTACGCGCTGGGCAGCGCCTACGGTGCGCAGCTCAAACACCACATGATCGCCGATGGCGTGGACTTCGACGGTGCGTGCGCCGCAGGCGACCTCGCACCCATCCGCGCATGGCTCTGCCGCAACATCTGGCGCCATGGCCGTGCCAAAGATCCCGCCGAGCTCATCGCGGGCGCGTGCGGCGAGCCCTTCTCGGCACGTTATTTCTGCGATTACCTGCGCGACAAGTTCACGGCGATCTACCGCCTGAAGGCGTAGCGTGCGCGCCCTCATCCAGCGCGTCGAGCGTGCGGCCGTCGAGGTTGCAGGCGAGGTGGTCGGCTCGTGCGGGGTCGGCTACCTCGTGCTTTTGGGCGTGGGCTGCACTGATACCGAACAATCGGCGGATAAGCTCTGGAAGAAGATCCTCAACCTGCGCATCTTCGCCGATGCAGCAGGCAAGACCAACCTCTCGCTGGCAGATGTGGACGGCGGCGTGCTCATCGTGAGCCAGTTCACGCTGTTCGCCGATACACGGCGCGGCAACCGCCCCTCCTTCACCGACGCTGCAGGCGCCGACACGGCCGAGAGGCTCTACGCATATGTGTGCACGCTGGCCGAGCACGATCTGGGTTCCGCGCGCGTGGGGCGCGGGATCTTCGGCGCAGACATGCGCGTGTCGCTCGTCAACGACGGCCCGTTCACGGTGATGCTGGACACGGACGCGCTGACGTGACGTGTCCCGTGCTCGCCCGCCCGTATCGAACCCGATAAAAAAGTCGTGCATCGCGGGTATCCGGCACGCGGATTGACGATACAGTAGTAGGGGCTGCGCACCCAACAGCAGCTCGGGTACGCCAACCCAAACGAAAGGGGTCTTATATGAGTGGGTTTATGAAAGAGTTCAAGGAGTTCGTCGCCAAGGGCAACGTGATGGACATGGCCGTGGGCGTTATCGTCGGCGGGGCATTCACGGCGATCGTGAATTCGCTCGTGGGCGACATCATCCAGCCGTTTATCACCTTCATCACCGGCGGCGGTGCTGGCGTGGGAGGCCTGCAGATCCAGGTCAACCCCGAGACGGTCATCGATTTCGGTGCCTTCATCTCCGCCATCATCAACTTCCTCATCATCGCGCTCATCGTGTTCCTGATGGTCAAGTCCCTCAACAAGATGAAGCCCGCTGCCGAGCCCGTGGAGGAGGAGCCCGCCCCCACGTGCCCGCACTGCCTCGAGGAGGTCAAGCCCGGCGCCACCAAGTGCCCGCACTGCGGCGGCGACATCAAGTAGCGCCTCCGCGCATAGAGTCCGTAAGAACCGCAGCGTTTCACGGCGCTGCGGTTTTTATCCGTACGGAACGACGGGCGGCACCCCCTCGGCGGACGCACCCCTACCGTTTGTGCAAAAGGCGGTTCGCCCCCACGCGAAGGCGCCCCGGCAACTGGGATACTGGACGGGTACCCTCAGCCGAAGGGAGCGCCATGCAGGAAATCGCCAGAGAGCCCGTCTCGTTTGCAAGCGCCGATAACACCTCCACCATCAAGGGCTGGGTGTGGATTCCCGGCGAGGCGCCCAAGGGCATCGTCCAGCTCGTCCATGGCATGGCCGAGCACATCGGGCGCTACGACGAGTTTGCACGCTTCCTCGCAGATCGTGGATTCGCTGTTGCCGGACACGACCAGATCGGCCATGGCGCGAGCGCTGCGGCGGATAAGCTGGGCTGCTTGCCCGAGAAGTGCGGTGCAGATGCGCTGATCGCAGACGTCGATACCCTGCGCCGCCTCATGCGAACGCGCTTCGGAGCAGAGGTGCCGCACTTCCTCTTCGGCCACTCGTTGGGCAGCTACATCGTACGCGTCTACAACGCCCGCCACGGAACGGGTCTCGCCGGCACCATTATCTGCGGCACGGGCCATATGCCCCCTGCGGTTTCCAAGGCAGGCAATGCAACCTGCCACCTGCTCGCGCGCCTCAAGGGCGCGGACTCCGTGTCGCGGGCGATCGACTACGTGGGCATGGGCTCCTATGCGAAGGCGATCAAAGACGCCGAAGGTCCGCTCGATTGGCTCTCGTATCGCCGCGAGAACATCGAGGCCTACGAGGCCGATCCCCTGTGCGGATTCCCGTTCTCCGTGGGCGGCTACGCCACGGTGACCGCTCTCACGGGCGAGGCCTGCACGCCCGCATGCTTCGAGCGCATGCCCGAGGAGCTGCCGCTGCTCTTCATCGCCGGCGATAGCGACCCCGTGGGCAGCATGGGCGAGGGCGTGCGCACGGCCTTCCAGATGGCGCGTGACGCCGGCTCATCCGACGCCTACTGCATCATCTACGAGCACATGCGCCATGAGATTCTCAACGAGGATGAACGCGGCCGCGTCATGGAGGACGTTGCACGTTGGATGGAGGAACGCTTGTGAGAGAGCAATACGTCATCGCGCTCGATCAGGGAACGACCTCGTCGCGCGCCATCCTCGTGGACCGCAACGGGCGGATGGTCGATGCGGTGCAGCGCGAGTTCGAGCAGATCTATCCCAAGCCGGGCTGGGTCGAGCACAACCCGCACGATATCCTCTTCTCCCAGTTGGGCGCCCTCACCGAGCTGATCGCCCGCCATGGCCTGACGGCCGCCGATATCGTGGCGCTCGGCATCGACAACCAGCGCGAGACCACCATCGTGTGGGATCCCTCCACCGGCGAGCCCATCGCCAACGCCATCGTGTGGCAGTGCCGCCGCACGGCAGAGCTCGTGAGCGAGCTCTGCAGCGAAACCCGCATCGCCGACGAGGTGCGCGCCCGCACGGGCCTCATGCCCGACGCGTACTTCTCGGCATCCAAGGTGCGCTGGCTGCTCGACAACGTAGCCGGCGCACGCGAGAGGGCCGAGGCGGGCGAGCTGCTCTTCGGCACGGTGGACACATATCTGATTTGGGTGCTTTCGGGAGGCCTCGTGCATGCCACCGACATCACCAACGCGAGCCGCACCATGCTCTACAACATCCACGACCTCTGCTGGGATCCGTGGCTGCTCGACCTGTTCGACGTGCCGGCGAGCATATTGCCCGAGGTACGCCCTTCAAGCGGCTCTTTCGGCGCGACAAGCTACCCGGGGCTTCCCGCCGGCATCCCCATCGCAGGCGTGGCCGGCGATCAGCAGGCCGCGCTGTTCGGCCAGTGCTGCTTCGAGGCGGGTCAGGCGAAGAACACCTATGGAACCGGCTGCTTCATGCTGCTCCACACCGGGTATGAAGCGGTGAGGAGCACGCACAGCCTGGTCACCACCATCGCAGCATCTCCCCCGGGGACGCACGGCTGCGAATACGCGCTCGAGGGCTCGGTGTTCGTGGGCGGCGCCGTGGTGCAGTGGCTGCGCGATGAGCTTCAGCTCATCCGAAACGCAGCCGAGACGGAATACCTCGCCTCGAGCATCGAGGATACGGGCGGAGTATATATCGTACCGGCCTTCACCGGGCTGGGCGCGCCCTGGTGGTCGCCCGATGCACGCGGCGCCATCTTCGGCATCACGCGCGGCACGGGGCGCGAGCAGCTGGCGCGTGCGGCGCTCGAGGCCATCGCCTACCAGGTGTCCGATCTGGCCGTTGCCATGGAAGCCGACGCAGGCAAGCCCATCGACGTGCTCAACGTCGATGGCGGCGCCTCGGCCAACAGCTTCCTCATGCAATTCCAGAGCGACATCCTCGACCGCATACTGCATCGTCCGCAGAACCGTGAGACCACAGCCATGGGTGCGGCGTACCTCGCCGGTTTGGCCACGGGATTCTGGAGCGATGTGGACGAGCTGCGAGGTCTGAGAGCGAACGATGACGTGTTCGGGCCTCGAATGGACGCCGGGCGGCGCGAGAAACTGCTCAATGGCTGGCACGAGGCCGTGAGGCGCACGATCTAACCGACTGCAGGCATTCGTGCAGGAAGGCCCTTTTCTCCGGCACTGCTCCAAGCGAGCTGCGCGCATGGTCCGCTCAGGTGTGCACGGAAACACGCGATTTCTGCCCACTTTTGGCGATATTGTGCGTGAAGGGGGTGCGGAATCGTCATCAAGGGACATACCGCTTCATCTGCGGCCTGCGCAAACGTGGCACCCATATGGCTCCGATGGTGAAACCGCACCTGTTTCGTGCACAATATCGCCAAAAGTGGGCAGAAATCGCGTGTCTTCGCTCCCGAAAGGAATCCGTCATGCTGTCACGGGCTTAAGTCCGTAGCGGCGAGCGCCGATGAAGGGCCGCCCAAAGGCGGCCCGAGAGGATGCCACCGCCTCCCTACCCCAGAACCTCCTGTGCGATCTTTGCACTCTCGGTGGCGTCTTTGGCATAGTAGTCTGCACCTACCATCTCGGCGTACTCGGGATTGAGCACCGCACCGCCCACCATGATCTTCGCCTCAGGCACCTGCACGCGCAGCAGCTCGATGGTGTCGGCCATGCCCGCAACCGTGGTGGTCATGAGCGCCGAAAGCCCCACGAGGCGGGCGTGATGCTCGATCGCGGCATCCGCAACCGCCTGCGGCTCAACGTCGCGACCAAGGTCCACCACGTCATAGCCGTAGTTCTCGAGCAGCATGCGCACGATGTTTTTGCCGATGTCGTGGATGTCTCCCTTCACGGTGCAGAGGATGATCGTGCCTTTGCCGGATACGGACGGCGCCGGGCCCGCCTGCGCGCGCAGCACCTCGAAGCCCGCCTTGGCGGCCTCGGCGGATGCCATGAGCTGCGGCAGGAAGAAGGTGCCCTTCTCGAACCGCTCCCCCACCTCGTCGAGCGCGGGGATGAGCACGTCGTTGATGATGGAAAGCGTATCAGCCCCTTGTTCCAGCAAACGCTCGACGGCGTGCGGCACGGGCTCCTTCCGACCTGACAGGATAGCCTGGTGTATCTGCTTCTCTACGCTTGCTCCGCCAGCATCACGAGCAGGACCTTCCGCAGCGGCATCCTTCGCCGCGAGGACGTCTTGCGACGATGCCGGCAGCGCAACACTCGAGTCGCTGCGGTTCACATAGTCGGCCACGTACTTCTGCGCGCTCGCGTCTTCGCCGGACAGCACGCGCCATGCGTTGACGGCATCCATCATGCGCTGGTCGGCAGGGTTGATGATAGCGAGATCGAGGCCCGCAGCGAAGGCCGCCGCGAGGAACGTGGCGTTCACGAGCGGGCGGAACGGTAGGCCGAAGCTGATGTTGGATACGCCGAGCACCGTGCGCACGCCCGGGAGCTCGCGTTTCACGAGCGCGATGCCGTCGAGAATGGCACGCGGGGCGGTCTGGTCGGTCGAACAGGCCATGGCAAGGCAGTCGATGGCGATGTCGGTTCGCGGGACGCCCCACTGTTCGGCAGCCGCCACGATGCGGTGTGCGATGGCGAGACGGCCCGCAGCATCTTGGGGAATGCCCTTCTCATCGAGGGTAAGGCCTACGACGGCGCATCCGTACTGCGCTGCGATGGGCATCACCGCATCGAGCACCTCCCGCTTTCCGTTGCAGGAGTTGATCAGGGCCTTGCCGGGGTACCTCCGCACAGCGGCCTCGATAACGGCGGGGTCGGCGGAGTCGATCTGCAGGGGCAGCGTGGTCACGCCCGCGAGCTCGGCGCAGACGCGCAGCATGGTTGCACGCTCGTCGATCTCGGGAAGCCCCACGTTGACATCGAGGATCTGCGCCCCGTGCGCGGCCTGCTTGATGGCCTCGCCCATCACATAGTCGAGTTCGCCTGTGCGCAAGGCCTCCTTGAGACGGTTCTTGCCCGTGGGGTTGATGCGTTCGCCGATCACGCCCACATCGCCGGGGGCAAGCGCCACGTGGTCCTGCGCACTCGTCACCGTGAAGGGAACATCGGCCGGCTCGCGCGCATCCTGAGCGCGCTTGCCGGAGCGGGAGACGAACGAGCGAAGCACGGATCCGGCATCCCAGCCGTCGAGCAGGCGCCGTTCGGCGGCAGTGTAGGCGGGGCTCGTGCCGCAACACCCGCCCACGATGGTCACGCCCGCCGCAAGCATCTCCGCAACCGCCGCAGCATAGCTTTCGGGACCGATATCGTAAACGGTCCTCCCCTTCTCCACGCGCGGAAGACCTGCATTGGCCTGCACCATCACCGGACAGGTTGCATAGGGGATCATGCGCTCGACCAGGCCGACGAGCGCCGCGGGGCCGAGGCTGCAGTTGATGCCGAGAACATCGACGCCCAGGGCAGAGAGGGTGATGGCAGCAACCTCGGGCGTGGTGCCGAGAAAGGTTCGACCGTCCTCGGCGAACGTCATCGTGCAGAAGATGGGCAGGTTGGAGTTATCCTTGGCGGCGAGCACCGCCGCCTTTGCCTCCGCGAGATCGGCCATGGTCTCGATGATGAAGAGGTCGGCCCCCGCAGCGTCCGCAGCACGCACCTGCTCGGCAAAGAGCTCGTAGGCTTCGTCGAAGCTGCAGGTGCCCAGAGGTGCCAGCAGCTGACCCGTAGGGCCGATGTCGGCCGCCACATACGCCGCCCCGCTCGCCGTGGCGCAGGCGATCGCCGCTCTGAAAACCTGCTCCACCGTGGCCGCGTCGCCGAGCTTGACGGCGTTGGCACCGAAGGTGTTGGTGGTCGCCACGTCGGCTCCTGCGACGACGTAGGTCTCATGGATTGCCTGGATCTCATCGGGATGGGAGAGGCACAGCAGCTCGGGCAGCTCGCCCGCAGCAAGACCGCGCTCCTGCAGCTGGGTTCCCATGGCGCCGTCGAAGAGCAGGAACTGCTCGCCCGCCAGCGCGGCGGCGAGGCGCTCATCCTTTATGCGAAGCGTACGCATCGTTTCCATCCCATCTATGCGAGCGAGCCCGATGCGCGTTCGGCGCGGCGGGCGGCGGGCGAGGTCGAGAAGACGCCCATGACGGCGGTGATGCTCTTGGTGGGCACCATGAGCAGGCTGTTCGTGAGCGCAATGCCCAAGCGCCGCTGCGCATCCACGCTGGCGAGCAGCATCGGCTGCACGGCCAGCGGCAGATCGCCGTAGCCGGGCGAGAAGCGCGCGTTGGCATGGAGCCCGCGCTCGGCGGCCGCTGACGCGACGCTCTTCTGGCAGGCTGCGGCGGCCTCCTCCACGGCAACCGTGCCCGCCGCATCGAAGATCACGCCGAGAACGGGATCGACGGTTGAGAGGCGCTTGAGCTCCCGCTCCGCATCCATGCCCACCGTCACGGCCATGACGGCGCACGAGACGGCGCCCTCCAGATGCCGCGCGATGGAGGCACCCGGCAGCGTCAGGGCGCAGCCGTCGAGGACGATCGCACCACCCTCCCCGGCGCCCGCGATATCGAAGACAGCCCAGGAAGCGCGCGGTCGTGCGAGCTCGAGCGCCCGTGCGATGCCCTCGTCGATACGGGCATCGACCTCGGACGTGAGCGCTTGCCCGCGGTAGCCCATGTAGCGCAGCACCGCGCGGCGCGGCAGTTCGGAGAGGGTGTAGGTCTCGACGGGCATGCTGCTTACACCTCAAGATAGCCGCAGTTCACAAGGGCATCGTGCGCAGCGCGGCCGATGACGGGACGGTTCATCGTGTAGATGTGTATGCCGTCCACGCCGTTGGCGGCGAGGTCCGTGATCTGATCGCAGGCATATTCGATGCCCGCCGCCAGCTGCGCGCCCTCGTCGTCACCGCATGCCACGATCTTGCGGATGACCCGCGAGGGTATGGTTGCGCCGCAGGTGAAAGCCATGCGCTGGATTTGGCGCACGCTCGTGAACGGCATGATACCGCACACGATGGGGATCTTGATACGATGACGTGCGCATCCTTCGCGAAAGCGATAGAAGAGTTCGTTGTCGAAGAAAAGCTGCGTCACCAAAAAGTCGGCGCCCGCATCCTGCTTCATGCGCAGGTATGCCAGGGAGGCCTCGAAGTCATCGCACTCGAAATGCCCCTCGGGGTAGCAGGCCGCGCCCACGCAGAACTCGGGGCGGTGCTCCTTGATGAAGGAGATCAGGTCGGAGGCGTACGAGAAATCGATGATCTCCTTACCGGGCGCGCGATCGCCGCGCAGGGCGAGCACGTTCGAGACGCCCTGCTCGCCCAGGGCGTCGAGGTAGAGCCGGACGGTCTCGCGCGAGGAGCCGAGGCAGGTGAGGTGCGCCAGGGCGGCCGTGCCCGTGTCGCGCTCGATTGCGCCCGACACCGCAATGGTATTGGCAGAGTTGCCGCTGCCGCCCGCCGAGAAAGTCACGCTGATCCAGTCGGGCTTGCTCGAGGCGAGGTCGCGTGCAACTGCGAGAGCGTCGTCGATGGGCAGATCGCCCTTGGGTGGGAAGATCTCGAAGGAGAAGGTCTGCTGTGAGGCGAGGCGATCGCTGATGCGCATGGGTGCTCCTTGGATCGAAACGGTTGGAACCATCTTACCCTCTTCGCCCTGCGGGAACATCACATAACGAGCAGCGCCAACAAACTGGAAACAGCGATGTAAGGCGCGAAGGCATGCATCGAAGATCGCGGGCGGCCGCGCGGGAGGGTCTGCATCGCAACGAGCAGCACGCAGGAGAGGCCCGCAATGATCAACCCCCGCTCCCAACCCAGGAAGAAGCCGAGGGCGGCGAGCAGCTTCACATCTCCCCCGCCGATACCCGCCGAGGCCGTGAGACGCTCCGAGAGATGCGCCGTGACGAGCAGGACGGTGAGCACCGTAAGGGCTCCGGCACACGATGCCGCCAGCTCGAGCAGCGGATGCGCGATGCCGAAGACGCCTGCGTGAACAGCCTCGTAAGCCCTCAGACAGATGATGGCGAGCACGGTTGCGTTCTCGATGCGCCGCGTCGCGGCGTCGTGCGCGGCGATGCAGCACAGCATGAAGATGAGCGCCGCCTTGAAGATGGTAGCCGGCAGACCCGGATGGACAAGGAGCACGAGTACGGCAGCGGCCGCTCCCATGAAGACCCAGGCGGTGCGGGTTGCACGCGTTACGGGAGCCGATGGGATTCTCTTCGTTTGCATCTTATCTCCTCGCGCAGAGTTCCTGCAGGTGGAACGGCTGTGTTCAGGGGATGGTCGCGACACGGGTCCTTTGTTTTACGGTACACTATTCCGCAATCGCACGGTACCCTCCCAAACGGGCGGACACTGCATGCATCGGCCTCGAGGAAACATGCTATGGCAATGGGAAGCTATAAAGCGAAGCAGATGATCGTCATGCGGCGCGATCTGCATATGCGTAAGGGAAAAATAGCAGCTCAGGCGGGGCATGCCTGCGTTGAAGCCACGCTCATGGCGCTTGCCCGCGAGGGCCGCCTCGGCAGCATCCGGCTCGCAGGCTCGCGGGTGGCGCTCGATCACGCCGCAGGCGACAGCTCGCCGATCACCGCGTGGTTCGACGCCGGCATCGCCAAGGTATGCGTGTACGTGGACTCCGAGAAGGAACTCCTCGACATCGCGGCGCAGGGGCGCGAGCAGGGCTTTCTCGTGGCGCTCATCCGCGACGCCGGCATGACCGAGTTCCACGGCGAGGCGACGATCACCTGCTTGGCGTTCGAACCGCTCTATCCCGAGCAGATCGACCCGATCACCGGCGATCTTCCCCTGTTCTAATCGCCTTGCCAAACCTCCATGCTCGATGCCCGCCGCAGGGAGGCGGCTGCGCTTCTCTACGGAATGGTGCTGTTGAAGTAGATGATGCCGAAGATGACGGCGATGATCACGAGGATGAGCGCGATGATAGGCAGCGACTGGATCACGCGCGAATTCTTGCGCATGATGTTGCGGCGCATGGCCTGCTCTTGGCGGCTCGCGCTCATGAGCTGGGGCACGCGCGACGAATTCGCGCCGAACAGGGTGTAGCGGGCGTTGCGCGAGGCATAGCGCCGTTCATGCGCGAACGAGCCCGTATCGGGGCGGGCGTGCGGTGCGCGAGGAGGACGCGACCTCAGCCGCGCCCGGGCGCTGTTGCTTGCTTTGTTGCGATTCGCATCCATGTGCTCGATTCTACCATGGTGGGGTGCAGTCTTTGCGATGCAGCCGTCCTCTTGCCGCATAACCTTCGGACTTGTGCGGCAAGATTCATAGAAGCGCAGGTCAAGGCCTTACAGGTTTTCTCGTCCCACCGCTTGTGCGGCAAGAGCATGCGCCTACATCGCACCGACCGCCTGCAGGATCAGATAGCCGATGATGGCAAGGGCGATGAGCGTGACGGCGACGCTGAAAGCTTTCTTGATCAAAGCGGCGCAGATGGCAACCGCGACAATTGAGGTGAGGAGGGCGAGAAACGCATCGATGTAGGACTCCATGAAGCCGCTCCATTCCGTGTGCGAGCAGGTTCTTCCATGATACCCTGTAGGGATGGCATCGCCTCCCCTCGACAGCGCGATGCACAGCAACCACGAAAGGGCAGTCATGACCGACCTCGACCTCGTGCGCGGGCTCTGCACCTTCATCGAGCAGAGCCCGAGCATGTTCCATACGGCGGCGACCATCATGGATCGCCTCGACGCCGCAGGCTTTCGCCGCCTTGCCGAGCAGGATGCATGGTCGGTTTCACCCGGCGATGCCTGCTACGTCACCCGTAACGCCTCGAGCGTCATCGCTTTCAAGGTGGGTGCCGGGCTGGCTCCCGACGGCATCCGGTTCCAGATCGCCGCAGCGCACGGCGACTCCCCCGCCTTCAAGGTCAAGCACCTGCCCGAGCTCGACGGCGCGGGCGGCACGCTCCGCCTGGACGTCGAGGCCTACGGCGGCATGATCGACTCCACGTGGTTCGACCGCCCGCTGGGCATTGCCGGGCGCGTGCTGGTGCGCTCCGCAGACGGCCGCGCAGAGAGCCGCCTCATCGCCAGCGCGGGCGACGTCGCCCTCATCCCCAACGTGGCAATCCACCAGAATCGCGAGGTCAACAAGGGCTTCGCCCTCAACCGTCAGGTCGATCTCTGCCCGCTCTTCTCCGCCGGCGCGCTCGGGCGCGGCGCGTTCGACGCCATGGTTGCAGAGCTTGCCGGCACCGCTCCCGACGCGATCCTCGGCAAGGATCTCTTCCTCTGCAACCGCACCGCCCCGCGCATATGGGGCTGGGCCGACGAGTTCGTCTCTGCGCCCAAGCTCGACGACCTCCAGTGCGCGTTCTCCGCCCTCACCGCCTTCCTCGCCGCCGAGAACCCCGCCTGCATCACGGTATTCGCCTGCTTCGACAACGAGGAGGTCGGTTCGGGCACCAAGCAGGGCGCGCTCTCCACGTTTCTGCACGACGTGCTCGTGCGCGTGAGCTCCGCGCTCGGCACCCGCAAAGAGGATCATCTCCGCGCGCTTGCGCGGTCGTTTCTCGTGAGCTGCGACAACGGCCATGCCATCCACCCCAATCATCCCGAGCTCTTCGATGCCGAGAACTGCGGGCGCGTGAACGGCGGCGTGCTCATCAAGGAGGCAGCGAACCAGAAATACGCCACCGATGCCTTCAGCCGCGCGCTCTTTGCCGAGCTGTGCGTGCAGGCCGGCGTGCCCGTGCAGACCTTTGCAAACCACAGCGCCTCGCAGGGCGGATCCACGCTAGGCAACCTCTCGAACCAGCAGGTCAGCGTGCATGCCGTCGATGTGGGGCTCGCGCAGCTCGCCATGCATTCGAGCTATGAGACGGCGGGCGTCGCCGACACGGGCAACCTCGTGCGCGCGCTCGCGGCGTTCTTCTCGGCAGACATCGCGATCGAGGGCGCGGATTCGTTCGAGGTGCACGCGGGTGCGCCGCGAATGTGACACGTCCATAAACGTTTTGACACGCACATACTTCGTAAGGATCAAACCATTACGATAAGTACGCCGGCATTCGGGCCGAGGCGAACGGAGAGGCGAGAAAGGCGCACCATGAAGAAGCCCCAGGACATCCTGACGATGCCCCGCGAGCAGTTGGAGGCAATCCAGCTCGCGGGCGTCAAGAAGACCATGATCGCATGCTACGAGAACGTGCCGTTTTACCGGGACCTCTTCGATCGTGCCGGCTTCGATCCCTATGCCGCCGAGACCCTCGACGACCTGAAAAACGCCCCGTTCACCACCAAGCAGGATCTCCGCGACAACTACCCCTACGGGCTTTTCGCCGTCCCCATGAGCGAGATCCGCGAGATACACATGTCGAGCGGAACCACCGGCGTGGCCACCGTGGGCGGCTACACCGAGCATGATCTCGAGATTTGGAGCGATTGCTTCGCGCGCGGCATCTGGTACGCCGACGGCGGCGCTCACGACGTTGCCCACATCTGCTACGGCTACGGCCTCTTCACCGGCGGGCTGGGCGCGCACTACGGCTGCGAGCAGGCGGGCTGTACCACCATCCCCATGAGCGCGGGCAACACCGAGCGCCAGATCCGCGTGCTGCGCGAGATGGGGTCCACCATCTTATGCTGCACGCCGAGCTACGCCATGCACATCGCCGACACCGCGCTGTCCATGGGCATCGATCCCAAAAAAGCCTTCCACCTGCGCGCCGGCATCCATGGGGCGGAGGCCTTCTCCGACAACTTCCGCGCCGAGCTCGAGCGCAAGCTCGACTACAAGGTGCTCGACGTGTACGGCCTCACCGAGACCATGGGTCCGGGCGTGGCGATCGAGTGCATGGAGCAGCAGGGTCTGCACCTGGCCGAGGACCACTTCGTGGCCGAGATCATCGACCCCGACACCGGCGAGGTCCTTCCCGACGGGGAGTGGGGGGAGCTCGTGCTCACCACGGTGGACCGCGAGGCCACGCCCGTCGTGCGCTACCGCACCCGCGACATCACGCGCATCATCCCGGGCCAGTGCCCTTGCGGGCGCACCCACAGGCGCATCGACCGCCTGCACGGCCGCACCGACGACATGCTCATCATCCGCGGCGTCAACGTCTTCCCCAGTCAGATCGAGGACGTCATGAAGACGTTCCCGCAGGTGGCAAGCTGGTATCAGATCGAGCTCACCCGCAAGGACCATCTCGATGCGGTCACGCTCAAGGCCGAGGTCGATCCCAGCTTCGACTTCGACCAGATGAGCGCGATCGAGCAGCTCCAGAAGGACATCTCCGCCAAGCTCAAGACTGCCCTCTCCGTGGGCATTCGCGTGAGGCTCGTCGAGCCCAAATCGATTCCCCGCTCCGAGGGCAAGGCAAAGCGCGTCATCGATCTGAGAGGAGACGATAGGTAATGATCATGCAGCTCACGGTGTTTCTCGAGAACTCCGAGGGGCGCCTTTCCGCGCTCTGCCGCACGCTTGCCGATGCCGGCATCAACATGAGCGCCCTCACCATCGCCGAGTCGAGCGACTACGGCATCGTGCGCATCATCTGCGACAACGTGTTCCATGCCGTCGATGTGCTCGAGGATGCGGGATTTCGCGCCACCAAGACCAAGGTGCTCGCGGTGGAGCTGCCCGACCGCCCCGGGTCGCTCGCCGAGCTTCTTGAGGCGCTCGACACCACCAAGGTCAACATCGAGTACGGCTACTGCTTTCTCGCCAACGGCGATACGGTCATCGATGTGCTCAAGATCAAACCCGAAGATCGCGCGGTAGCCGAGAAGGCCATCTCAGGAGCGGGATTCAAGCTCCTGCACTGGGACGACATCTCCGCATAGGCCCCGTTCATGGGACCTGAACTTGTTGATGTCGGCCAGGAGCACGGCGGCCTCGGCCGCATCGGCCATAGTGGCGCCTGGTCCTCCGATCGTCGGTTCGACTTCCCCCTCTGCATGGCGCTGCAGCCCGTCCGATCAGTGAAGCCGTAGTGGAGGACCCGTCCCGCTGAGTGCCCTTCGGTGCTCCTGGGTTTGGAGAAACCGCTATGCCAACCTGCCGTATGTCTCGTCATCCACGGGCTCGAGCCACTCTGCGCTGCCGTCCTCGCCCGGCACCTCGATGGCAAGGTGAGAGAACCAGCTGTCTGGCGCAGCGCCGTGCCAGTGCTTGACGCCCTCGGGGATGTTGACGCAATCGCCGGGCGTGAGCTCGCGGGCGGGTTGGCCCCACTCCTGGTAGTAACCGCGGCCGGCCACGCACACCAGAATCTGCCCGCCGCCCTTATCGGCGTGATGGATATGCCAATTGTTGCGGCAGCCGGGCTCGAACGTAACGTTGAAGATGCCTATCTGGCTCGTTGAGACGGGCGCGAGGTAGCTCTGGCCGATGAAGTACTGCGCGTAGGCGTCGTTTGGCGCGCCGATGGGGAACACCATGCTTGCAGCGTGCGCGGCTCTGGCGGGGTCGGTCTCAGCAGCGGCCTCGCCGGCCCACACATCCTTGGCCAGGTTGAAGACCGCCCAAGCCTTGGGCCAACCGGCGTAGAAGGCGGCATGGGTCACCACGGCGGCGATCTCGGCGCGGGTCACGCCGTGCGCCTTGGCGTTCTGCAGGTGGTAGACGAGCGAGCTGTCGGTGATGCCCGACGACATGAGCGCAACCACGGTGATGATGCGCGGGTCTTGAGGTCGATGTCCTTGTTGTTCCAGTTCTCGCCAAAGAGGACGTCATCGTTGAAGTGAGCGAACTCGGGAGCGAACTCCCCCAGCGCATCGCGTCCTGCAGTTTGAACGATCTTTGCCATCGCGCGTTCCCTTCTCTCTAGCCCGCATGCCGCGAGGCATGCTCGAGGCACATATAGGTGAAATCCGCGTAATCATCCTCGAACGCGCCTTCCACCGGCGGAAGTCCCGCCCGCGCCATGGCCTCGCGCGTGAGGTCGGCGCAGTGGTAGTGCGCCCACAGCTTGGGCGCTTGGAACAGCAGTCGTAGATAGAGGTCGGCCGCCTCCTGGTGCGCGATACCGCACTGGCGCGACAGCAGCTCCGCTATGGGCGCGAGCATCTCCGCGAAGGAGCGCTTGAATGCCGTAAGCCGATCCAGCGTGACGTTCGACTCGATGACGGAGATGAGGATGTCCTGGTAGCGCAGGAAGCCGCCATGCCGCGCGGTAACCGAAGCCCAGATGCGCGCGAACTCCGCGTTGCCCATAGGCGCCCCGGCAAGCGCGGAGACGAGCTCGTCGATCCAGGCGCGATTGCCGCGCTCGTGCAGCGCGAGGAATATCTCCTCCTGCGTTGCGGCGTACTTATAGAGCCCCGCGCGCGACCAGCCCAGGCGCTCGGCGATGAGACCCATGTTGATCTTGTGGTAGGGCATCTGGACAAAGAGCCCATCAGCTGCCGACATGATGGCGGCCATGCGCTCCTGCTTCTGCTCGGCGCTTCGCGCGCGTATGTAAGCCTGCTCCTCCACGGACCCCCTCTCTCGCCCTATGGAGATTCTAGCAAAGAAGTTGCTTACGCGACATGACGTCGCGTATACTTCATATTAGCGACAGAGTGTTTCTTAAATGATTGGAGACGGCCATGGCCAACCTCATCGCGTACTACTCCCGCGCTGGCGAGAATTACTGGGCAGGCAGCATGAAGACCCTTGCGAAGGGCAACACCGCCCGCGTGGCCGAATACATCCAGCAGGCCGTGGGCGGCGACCTCTTCGAGCTCGAGACCGTCCGCGCCTATGATCCCGCGTACATGGCCTGCATCGAGGAGGCGAAGGCCGAGCTTCGCGAGAACGCCCGCCCCGAGCTCAAGGCGCTGCCCCGGAGCCTAGACAGCTATGACACCGTTTTCCTAGGCTATCCCAACTGGTGGGGCACCTGCCCCATGTGCGTCTTCACCTTCCTGCAGAGCTTCGACTTTGCCGGCAAGCGCATCATCCCCTTCTGCACCAACGAGGGATCGGGCATGGGCAGGAGCGAGCGCGACATCGCCGCTGCCTGCCCCGGCGCCACCGTCGAGCGCGGGCTCTCGGTGCTGGGCCACGAGTCCGAGCGCGCCCAGGCAACGGTTGCCGTCTGGGCCAAGCGGTTCGCGTAAAGGAGTGCACTATGGGCAACGCCAAGCTTTCCCGCAGACAGTTCCTCGCCCTTTCCGCGCTCGCGCTGGCCGGGTGCTCCTCGCAGCAGCAGGACGCTGCACCCGAGACGCCCGCCGAGCAGCCTGAAGAGCCCGAAGTCCAGCCGGATGCCGCTCCGGATCCGGAAATCCCCGCCACCGCAGGCGCGCTCGTGCTGTACTTCTCTCGCGCAGACGAGAACTACAACGTGGGCGTGATCGACGAGGGCAACACGGCCGTCATGGCCAAGATGATCGCCCAGCGCATAGGCGCCGACCTCTTCGAGCTCGTACCCGTCGAACCCTACCCAGAGAGCTACCAGGAGTGCTGCGACGTGGCCCTGGACGAGAAGAACGCCGGCGCGCGACCGCAGCTGGAAGCCCTCCCCGACCTCACGCCCTACAGCACCGTCTTTTTGGGCTTCCCCTGCTGGTGGGGCGACATCCCCATGCCCGTCTACACCGCCATCGAGGCTCTCGGCTGGAACGGCAAGACCATCTGCCCGTTCAACACGCACGAGGGCTCGGGCGATGCCGGCATGTTCTCAACGCTCGAGACCGTCTGCCAAGGCGCAACGGTTGCGGACGGCCTCACCATACGCGGTCAGGATGCCCAGAACGACCGCGAGGGCACGCAGGCCGAAGTCGACACCTGGATCTCCGGGCTGGAACGCTGATGGCCATCGCCATCGACATAGCGCTTGCCGTCGCAGCGACGCTCCTTATGATGCGCGTCCATCTGCCCGCGATGCTCCACCAGGTTGCGGGCATCGCGTTCGGCGTGCTCATAGGCGTGCACCTGTGGCAGCACCGCATGTGGCTCGGCGCGCTCATACGCGGCAAGCTCAAGGGACGCCATATCGTCTCCGCCATCGGCATGGTGGCGATCCTCATCTGTGCCATCGCGCTCATCGCAAGCGGTCTTGTCATGTCAACCTGGGCGACCTCGCTTGGCATCGCCGCAGGCACGGGAAGCGCGCGGGCGCTGCACCTGCCCCTCTCGCACCTGCTCTACTGTCTCATCGGCGCGCATGCGGGCCTGTGCATGAAGGGCACGCGTCATCTGCCCCGCCCTGCGCTCATCGCGTGGGTGCTGGCTGCGGGCGCGGGCATCTGGTCGTTTGTGGCGCTCGACTTCGCGGGCTGCATCACGGGGGCCACGGCGTTCGCCTTCGTGGATCCGTCGAAGCCCGCAGCCCTCTATTTCATCCAATACGCATCGGTCTTTGCGCTGTTCGCGCTGGCAGGATCCGCAGCCGGTCTGCTGCCTCCGCAGAAGGGAGGCCGCCGTGGCCACAGCAGCTGAAACAGGATCGACATGGGCATCTCCGCAGATGAAGCGCATACAACCATCTGCGGACGTTCCTGCGTGGAAGCCGCCGTCTTTGGCGGAGGACACCATACGTGGCGCCTGCAACAGGACATCAAGGCCGAGAAGCGCGACGGCTCGTGGTACCTAACCGAGTCGCACGTCTCGACGTATTGACAAGGCAAACAGGGCTAACGCCTACGAAAGGATTCCCACTATGATGCTCAAAGAAACCTACACCCTGAACAACGGGATCGAGATCCCCAAGCTTGCGCTGGGCACCTGGCTCGTCGACGATGGCGTGGTCGCCGATGCCGTTCGCGCCGCCGTCGAGATCGGCTACCACCACGTTGACACCGCCCAGGCATACGCCAACGAGCGCGGCGTTGGCGAGGGCGTGCGCACCTGCGGCATCCCCCGCGAGCAGCTCTTCGTGACCTCGAAGGTGGCCGCCGAGCATAAGGACTACGCCAGTGCAGCCGCCTCGATTGACGCGACGCTCGAGGACATGGGGCTCGACTACCTCGATATGATGATCATCCACAGCCCGCAGCCCTGGGCCGAGGTCAACCAGTCTGAGAACCGCTACGAGCAGGGCAATATCGAGGCGTACCGCGCGCTCGAGGATGCCCAGAAGGCAGGCAAGCTCCGCGCCATCGGAGTCTCCAACTTCCTCGAAGCGGACCTCGAGAACATCCTCGCGAACTGCTCCGTTGTCCCGCAGGTGAACCAAGTGCTCGCACACGTCTCAAACACGCCGTTCGACCTCATCGCGTTCTGCGAGGGCAAGGGCATCCGCATAGAGGCGTACTCCCCCGTCGCACACGGCGAGGCCATGAGGCTCGAGCAGGTTATCGAGATGGCGCAGCGCTACGGCGTCACCGTGCCGCAGCTCTGCATCCGCTACTGCCTGCAGCTGGGCATGGTCGCGCTGCCCAAGACGGCCAACCCCGCACATATGCGCGCAAACGCAGATGTGGACTTCGAGATCTCCGAGCAGGACATGGAGCTGCTTAAGGCCATACCGCGCCTTTCCGACTACGGCGCGCACAGCTTCTTCCCGGTCTTCGGCGGAAAGCTGTAGCGGCGGGCTTCGCTACTCGGCAACCCAATCCATGATCCCCGCAACGCGCTGAGGCGTCTCGCGCAGCGTCGCCAGATAGCAGACCGGAGGTTTTGTCCGGCTGCTGGAGCACCTCGCGGTCGGACTAGCGAATCGATTGCATGCCGGGAATGCGCTGCTCGCGCACATCGCGCCAGAAACCCAGCGCCCCATCACCAGGGAGGTCTCCCCCGCCATATCGGCAAGCGACACGGAAGAGCGCTGCGCCAGCGGGTGGGCCTCCGGCGCGTACAGGAACAGGTTCTCGGTCATCAGCGGCACGCAGAGGCAGTTGGGCAGCGCGATGTGTTTGCGCGTGATGGCGAGGTCGATGGTGCGGTCGAAGAGGCGCCGGTCAACCTCGTCATCCAAGAGGATCTTGGAAGCCAGAACGGTTCCCGGGAAGCGCTCCACGATGCGCGCCGTCAGGTCCCACACCGGTGCCGGCGCGATAGAGCCCACGCGCAGGGTGCGCTTCTTGTGCGCAAGCTCGTCCATAGCGTCGATCATGCGCTGCTCGACCGCCAGCACGCCGCGCGCATACTCGCAGGCTGTACGGCCGGCCTCGTTGAACTCCACGCGGTTGCGCGTGCGCGTGAAGAGCTCTGCCCCCCGCTCGGTCTCGAGCCGCCGCATGGAGCGTGAGAGCGAGGGCTGCGTAAGGTGGCATTCCTCCGCTGCGGCTGAGATGGTTCCGCACTTCTGGATTGCGGCAAGCTGACGAAGCTGCTCGAGTTCCATTTTTTCTCCTCTAGATGCGTGCAGCACATGGCCTGGGGCCCCTTCGCCGAGGGTGCCAGCGGCTTCTTCAACAACCCCGTGCTCTCCGAGATCGGCGCCGTGCACGGCAAGGGCGTGGGGCAGGTTGCGCTGCGCTTCCTCATCGACGAGGACATCGTGGTGATCCCCAAGTCCACCAGGCCCGAGCGCATGGCCGAGAACATCGACGTCTTCGGCCTCGCACTCGCCGGCGGCGAGAAGGCCCGCATCGAGGCGCTCGATACCAACCGCTCGATCTGCTACGACCACACGGATCTCACCGTGGCGGGCGGCTTGCTCGGCTTCATCAAGAGCATGATGTAGCGCCATGGCACGTTGCGCCCTCATAGCGTTCATCGCAGCCCTCCCGCCAGGAAGATCCCAGCACCGAGCAGCAGGGGCAGCCTGAGATGCAGCCAAAGCGGAAGCAGGAACGCGAGGACGCACCCATCATGCAAGGTACGATGCTGGATCATCCCCGATGAGCGGGGCGTGCGCGAGGAACAGATCGATCGGATCGCAGCGAGCATCGTGTGCCTTCCGTCCGGCTTCAAGCAGCTCACGACCGTAGAGGTAGTGGAGATCCTGCATGCCGTTTTCGTCGAGCATATTCCCCCAACCTGGCCCTCTCTGCAAAGAGGGCCTACAATAATGCCCATGGAAACCGAGAAGATCGATCGCACGCCGTATCCCGATGACGGGCTCGACCGCACGCTCGTCCGCCCGCTTCCCGTGGAGGCAGGCGAGCCTTACGCATCGTCGCAGCACATCCCGCCTGCGCCCGCCCCACAACGCACGAGCCGTGCACGACGCACAAGACGCGATCAAGGTCGACCGCGCCACGGCTGCCTGGCAGCCTTGCTCTGGCCTGTGGCGCTCGGCATCGGCCTGCTCTGCGTCGCGCGCATGCTGCCGGTTGAGATGAGTTCCGCTCTTCTCATCCCCGAAGCCGTCTCGTTCGTGCCCTGGCTCATCGTTCCCGCCGCCCTCATCTTCGTGCTCGCCCTGCTCTGGCGTCGCGGGGCGCTCGCCGTCTGCGCGGGCATCGTCCTTGCCGTGCTCGCCTGGTGGCATGCGGGCTACTTCATCCCTTCCGGATCGCTGACGCCGAGCGCCCGGGCCGCCGCCGCTCCGAGCGCCGAGCCGAATACCGGCGATGCGGTCATGCGCATCATGACGCTCAATGCCTACAACGGTAATGCGAGCGCAGACGAGGTGGTTGCCTGCGTGCGCGAGAACAACGTCGAGCTGCTCGCGCTGCAGGAGGTCACCTGGTCGTTTTTGGACGAGCTTGCTGCAGCGGGCCTGTACGATGCGCTCCCGTATGTTGCCACCTCCGACGCCGGCGAATGGGACAACGGAGGCATGAACTGCCTGTTTTCGATGGTGCCGCTCTCCGATGTGGATAGCGATCTGCTGCCCACCGACCTCTCCGCCCTGTGCGCGGGAAGCGTCGAGGTGGGCGGGCGCTCGCTGCGCTTCGTGTCGTGCCATCCCAGCTCGCCGCATCTGGGTGGAGAGGAGCAATGGGGCGCGGGGCTTGAGACCATCGGATCGCTCTCCGCGTACGACCGCTCCTACGTCATCATGGGAGACTTCAACGCCACCTGGAACCACGCCTACTTCCGCGAACTGCTCGGCGCGAGCTTTGTGGACGCCGGTCAGCATGCGGGCGAGGGATTCCACATGACATGGCCCTCCCGCATCGAGTACCTCGCCGGACACAACCTGCCTGCCGCTCTCGTCGAGCACGTTCCGGCACTCATCGAGATAGACCATATCGTCTACTCGGCGCATGCCGGCATAGTCGTGGGCGACCTCAAGACAGCGAGCATTTCGGGTACGGACCATCTGGCCCTCATCGCCACCCTCGAGGTGCAATCCGGTGCTGTGTCCGATGCTTGATCGGAGCTTCGGTGTACCGAAAATGTCTTTAATGCTGCAGATTCTGCGGAGCATAGCCCCCCAGATGTATAGAATAAATGCTATATTGGATATTTATAGAGTTTCATGCAATTTCTATACTCGTTTTCGTCCCACACCCCATAACCGTGCAGCATTAAAAGCATTTTTGGTACGGGAGCGCGGTGTGCGGCGGGCTGGACGCCCTTCCGAAGGCCGCGCAACAAGCTGCCCGCAGTTACCGACGTCTTCAAGCGCTACCATTGAGGGCAGCATCCGCACACGAAAGGTACCGTCATGCCCATAATCGAAAACGAGATCTCCCGAAAGATTACGTTCCTCGCCATCGTGTTCGTTGTCGCCCTCGTCCTGCAGAGCATCGCGGGCCGCATCATCAGGCGGATCATTTACCGGAGCAACATCCCCAAGGGGTCGATCTTTGCCAATCTTTCCCGTGCGCTCGTTTGGCTCATCGCCCTGCTTATCGTGCTGGAACCGGTCTTCGGCGTGCAGCCCACGTCCTTCATGACCGCTCTAGGCGTCACCTCGATCGCCATCTCCTTCGGCCTGCAGACCACCATCGCCAACATGATCTCGGGGCTCGGCCTCATGCTCGCGCATGTCATCGAGGTGGGCGATTGGATCGAGATCGCCGGCTATCAGGGCGCCGTCACCGACATCACCTGGCGCTCCACCATCATCAAGACGCTCATCGGCGATGTCATCGTGATTCCCAACTCGGTGCTCAACACCACGACCCTGCGCAAGATGGCACCCGCTTCGTCGCGTTCCGTCACCATATCGATCGACATCCATCCTGAGGCCGACATGGCCGAGGTGGAACGTGACGTGCGCGAATCCGTGGAGAAGGCCTGCGCACAGTGGATAGACCCCGAGCTGGGCGTCGTGCTTATCGGGCAGGGCTACGGCTCGTTCGGCTTCAGGCTCGACGTGCGCGTGGGCCTGCGTTCCATCCAAGACGGCTTGGCCGTGCGCAGCGCCATTATGGATGCCTGCTCCGGACGCCCGTGGCTGGCCCGCTGGTAGCGAGCGGGGATGCCGCACCGTCTATGCGCGAAACTCCGTGCGCGGCGCACCCCAGAAGAAGAGCGCGACGGTGCCCGGACCGGTATGCGTGCCGATGGTCGCACCGATGGGATAGTACTCCACCCGGCCATCCATCTTCGGAAACGCAGGCTCGATCAGATTGCCCAGCGCACGGGCATCGTCGAGGCACTCGGAGTTGCTGATAAAGACCTTATCGCTATAACCCGCACCTCCCTGCGCCAGCTGGCCCATAAGCTCGAACGAACGAGCGATGGCCTTTCTTTTGGTGCGGATCTTCTCCCTAACGCCGAGCTTGCCATCCGCTTCGACGGTCATCACCGGGCAGATGCTCAGCAGCCCGCCGAAGAAGCCCGCTGCTTTGGAGATGCGCCCGCCTCGGATGAAGAACGTGAGGTCAGTCGAGAAGAACCAGTGCTGCACCTCGAGCTTGTGCGCTTCGGCCCAAGCAGCAAGCGTGTTCATATCCATGCCCTCATCGCGGAGATCGGCCATGCGATCCACGAGCATGCCGTAGCCGGAGGATGCGGCAAGCGAATCGATCACGATGATGGTACGCTCGGGAAACTCCGCAGCAAGCTCGTTGCGTGCCGTACATGCCGAGGAATATGTGCCTGAGATGCCCGACGAGACCGTCACGTGCAGGATGTCCTTGCCCTGCTCGAGCATCGGGCGCCACGCGCTCATGTACTCGCCGACGCTGACCTGGCTGGTCTTCGCCTCCGCGCCGGCGAGCATGCGGGCATACAGCTCGGCGGGAGCGTGGGTTGCGCCGTAATCGTCCTTGCAGGGCTCTCCATCGAGCTCGTAGTTGAAGTAGACGCAGGCCACGTTGCGGCGCTTGTGCCACTCTTCGCTCATATCGCAGGTGGAGCAGCAGCTTAAGACGTATCCAGACATAGGCGGGCTCCTTGGTGAGGTTACGCGCCCTATTATACCGCCCGGAAGGCTCCCTGCCACACATCGATTAGTAGCGCCCGTTGCGCCCGCGAAGGCGCCCATCGAACCTTCGGTAACGTACACTGATTGTGTTCGGCGAATGCCGATCTCAGTGCTCTTGCCCGGCCTGGATGCCGGCACGGTTGCGCGGGCGCAAGGGGGCGTCTGCGCACGAGATCAGGAGAGGAGAGGTTCATGCAGTATTCGGTAGAAGTGGAGAACATGTGCCCCGTCGCCAAGGGCGCATACCACGGACCTGCGCCCATTCCCGAGGAGGGCGCGTGGGTGCAGGCTAAGGAGATCGCCGATATCTCCGGCTACACCCACGGAATCGGCTGGTGCGCTCCCCAGCAGGGCGCGTGCAAGCTCAGCCTCAACGTGAAGGACGGCATCATCGAGGAGGCCTTGGTCGAGACCATCGGATGCTCCGGCATGACGCATTCCGCAGCCATGGCCGCCGAGATCCTTCCCGGTAAGACCATCCTCGAAGCCCTCAATACCGACCTCGTATGCGACGCCATCAACGTCGCCATGCGCGAGCTGTTCCTGCAGATCGTCTACGGTCGCACCCAGACGGCTTTCTCCGAGAACGGCCTGCCCGTGGGAGCGGGCCTCGACGACCTCGGCAAGGGCCTGCGTTCCATGATCGGCACCACGTACGGCACCAAGGCCAAGGGCGCACGCTACCTCGAGCTTGCGCAGGGCTATATCACGCAGCTCGCCCTCAACAGCGAAAACGAGATCATCGGCTTCGAGTATGTCAATTTGGGCGTGCTCGCCGACCTTCTCAAGAAGGACGTCGACCCCAAGGAAGCCATGACCAAGGCGACCGGACGCTATGGCCAGTGGGACAGCCCCGCCAAGGTCATCGATCCGCGCCACGAGTAACAGGAAAGGAGCTGATCACAATGGCAGTCACGTTCGAAGGCTATGAGCGCCGCATCGATAAGATCAATGCGCTTCTCAAGACGTACGGCATCGCCGACCTCGAGGACGCTCTCAAGATCTGTACCGATCTCGGCTTCAACCCCTACGACATCACCACCGACATCCAGTCCATCGCGTTCGAGAACGCCAAGTGGGCCTACACCTTGGGCTGCGCCGTCGCCGTCAAGAAGGGCGTCGCGAACGCCTCCGAAGCCGCCGCAGCCATCGGCGAGGGCCTGCAGGCCTTTTGCGTGCCCGGCTCCGTTGCCGAGGACCGCAAGGTCGGCCTGGGCCATGGAAACCTGGGTGCCATGCTGCTCGGCGAGGATACCGAGTGCTTCGCGTTCTTGGCAGGTCATGAGAGCTTCGCGGCCGCCGAGGGCGCCATCGGCATCGCCAACAACGCCAACAAGGCGCGCAAGAAGCCGCTGCGCGTGATCCTCAACGGCCTTGGAAAAGACGCCGCCCAGATCATCGCCCGCATCAACGGCTTCACCTACGTGCAGACCAAGTTCGATTACTTCACCGGCGAGCTCGAGGTCGTGCAGTCCATCCCCTATTCCAACGGGCCGCGTGCCACCGTCAACTGCTACGGTGCCGACGATGTGCGCGAGGGCGTCGCCATCATGTGGCATGAGAACGTCGACATCTCCATCACGGGAAACTCCACCAATCCCACCCGGTTCCAGCACCCCGTTGCAGGCACGTACTTCAAAGAGCGCACGCTTGCCGGCAAGAAATACTTCTCGGTCGCGTCGGGCGGCGGCACCGGGCGCACGCTGCATCCCGACAACATGGCCGCCGGCCCCGCCTCGTACGGCATGACCGACACCATGGGCCGCATGCACTCCTCTGCGCAGTTCGCCGGCTCCTCGTCGGTGCCCGCGCACGTTGACATGATGGGCCTCATCGGCATGGGGAACAATCCCATGGTCGGCTGCACGGTAGCCTGCGCCGTTGCCGTCGAAGCAGCCTGCGCCAAGTAGATTCCGTCTGCGCTGCATGCATGAAGCCGTCGCCGCGAGGCGGCGGCTTCTCTGTGCAGCGGGCGTACAATATGCGGGAAAGGAGCCGATATGTCACCTGAAATCGCACGGATGCACCCTAACCCGCAACCTGCGCGGAGGCGCTGGCGCATCACCCTCAACGCGCCCGTGGTGCTCGCGTTCTCGGCGCTCTGCGCACTCGCTGCGGCAGCGGGGATGGTTACTGGAGGTTCCACTACTCAGGCGTTCTTCATGACCTACCGTTCGTCGCTGCTCGATCCCCTCACCTATCTGCGCTTCTTCACGCATGTGCTCGGCCATGCGGGGTGGGATCACCTCGTTGGAAACCTGTCGTACATTCTGCTTTTGGGACCGCTCCTTGAGGAGAAGTACGGTTCGCGCGCGCTGCTCTCCGTGATCGCCGTGACCGCCCTCATCACGGGCGTGCTCAACTACGTGCTTTTTCCCGGCATCGCGCTCTGCGGTGCGAGCGGCGTGGTATTCGCGCTCATTTTGCTGTCGTCGGTGACGAGCTTCCGCACGGGCGAGATTCCGCTCACGTTCATCCTAGTTGCCGTCATTTTTCTCGGACAGCAGGTTTTTCAGGGGGTATTCGCAGCCGACAACATCTCCAACCTGTCGCACTTCGCGGGCGGTATCGTCGGCGGCGTCGCAGGGTTTAAGCTGGGCGGCGGCGAGACAGGCATGGGCTGACCGCGCCATTCGTGCAGATAATACCGGCAGATCCATATCCAAGCAGGCCGCACACCCCATCATCCTTACAGAAGCAGCATGAGATGGGGCGATGGCTCGCGCGTAAGGCTTCCCGCACTTTAACGTCCGTGCGCCATTTTATTCCGTTTTTCTGCCGTTTTTAGGTCTCGAAAAAAGCGGGGTTGCATTTCCGCGTTTTCTACCTGCGCAAACAGAGGTGCTCTTTCCAGCCGATGACGATTTGGCACCAAAATTCGGCAGAAAAGCGTAATATTATGCCATTTTTTTAAAACGACGTGTAACCGATTCCGTCGAAAGCTGCGTTGCGCTCGAAGTCCTGCGGCAGGACTTCTTGCCTCAGCTGCGCGCGCTTGCTCTCCCATACGCTGTTTGCATTTCGTATGCGATGGCCGAGCTTCTTAGCCAAGCCTCGCGCCGCATCATCCACGTCAGTGGGCCTCCTGAGCTGGCCGGTCGTAATAGAGAGGTAATCGATATCGTTGCAGACGATCGCAGTCATGCGCCGTGAGTCGAGATAGTTCGCGCTCACGCTGGCGTGCGCCCAATCGCTTGCATACTCCATATCGATCGAGGGCGTCTTCCAGTACAGGTCCGGATAGCAGATGCGCTCGCCGCTCTGCTGGACGATGCGCACCTTAGGATTGAGCAGCGGCTTGGGAAGACCGTACCCGCCCATGCGCACAGGAAGACAGAGCAGCAGATATAGCGCCGATTCCATATGCGATGCCGAGTTGTTTCGCACCCACGGCAAAGCAGCGCGCGCCGCTTTAGCCCCATGCACGTTTGGATGGCGCTCGATGAAATGGCTCAGCGTGCGCTCCGAACAGATCGGTTCGAGTTCGAACGATTGCGAGCTGCAGACCATCTGCTTATGCAGGTCCTCAAGAGGCATGTCAAGGGTTTGGGTATGCTTTGAGCGGCCGAAATCAGGACTCGGTGCGTAATAGCCGCAGAACATCATTCCGAGCATGATGAGCTCAACGACGCTGAGCCGAGATGCCATCTGCAGAAACACGAATGCGGGCGAGCTGAGGTACACGTCATTGCCCAAGTCGATGAATGCCCTGCGACCGACATCGCCCGTCCACAAATGCGGGTGAAGCACGTCCGACATGGTCACATGGCCTTTCTTCGCAACAAGAACGTGAAGCGGTTTCGTAAGCCTCTCCAGCAGCCTGTCGGCATGGGGCGACATCGCGTCTAGTCCGCGCTTCGTATGCACGGCATTGCCGAGCAACTTCTTGTCGCATGTCGCATTCCAACCCGAGATGTCGCCGCGCACGTCGCTGTCGGCACGCAGGTGGCAGAGCATCTCGATAGCCGATTCATGGCTGAGAAAAATAGCCATAGCACTCCTCGCATCGCGCAGCACCGAAGTGGACACATGATAGCGAACCGAGGATCGCATGTCACGGCGCTTTGTGAGAATGGCATAATTTTCCGTTTTTCTGCCGTTTTTGCGTCTCTATCCATCATCGGCCGGAATCCTGCCCTCCGTTTGCGCAGGTCAGATGGCACGTGAATGTAGCCCCGTTTTCTCCGGCACCGTTTTTCGGCAGAAAAACGGAAAATTATGCCATTCTGGCGAATCGGCGTGTAACAGCTCCTGCCGCGCAAGGCTGCCTGTACGCGGAGCATATGCGATATCTGCGCTGGTATACAATCCAAGTGAAGCGGAGCGAGATGCGATTTGAAAGATGGGCTGAGCGGATGGTTTCCGAGGCAGTGCACAAGAGCATGCAGGGCAATAAGCGGGCAAACACCAAGCCTGAGCTGCTGCTGCGCTCTCTGCTTCGGACACATGGCCTCACCGGATATCGCCTGCAGTGGAAAGCGCCCGGTCACCCCGATATCTGCTGGCCGGGCAAAAAGGTGGCCGTGTTTGTGAACGGCTGTTTCTGGCACCGCTGCCCGCGTTGCAACCCGAGCGTCCCCAAATCCAACGTGGAATACTGGACCGCCAAATTCGAGCGCAACCAGGAGCGTGACCGACGCGTGCGCTCCGAGCTGGAAGCCGAGGGCTGGATCATCCATACCGTCTGGGAATGCGAGCTCAAGAAGAAGAATGTCGACGCCACCATAGCGCAGCTCTTTCCACAGTTATCCGACGAATTGCGCAAGAAGTTGCATGAAAAGGCTGCGGACGCCTAGCCATTGACGAGCCCGGCTTGGTTACTCGGCGAGCTCCAAGATGCGAGCGTACACGTCGCTGCGCGCCATGCCGTAGGCATGCGACACGCGCTTTGCCAGCGCGCTCTTCGATTCACCTGCAGCGAGACCGGCGGCGATCGCCTCGTCGAGCGGCGGCAGGCCGGCTTGTGCAACAGCCGCTTTTGAGCCGTCGCCCTCCTCCACCACGATCACGCACTCACCCTTGAACTCGCCACGCTCCGCTGCCATCTCCGCCAGCTCGGAAGCATATCCACGCAGCATCTCTTCATGCAGCTTGGTAAGCTCGCGCACGAGCGCGACACGCCTTTCGGGCATAGCCTCGGCGATGCGGGCAAGCGTCTCGACCACGCGCTTCGGGCTCTCGAACAGCACGAACGTCGCGCCGATGCCGCGCAGCCACATCAGCCGCTCGCGGGCAGGACCCGCTTTGCGCGGCAAAAAACCTTCGAAGAAGAACCGGCCGCTTGCAAGCCCCGACCGCGCCAGCGCCGATGACACGGCGCTCGGACCCGGAACCACTTCCACGGCAAGCCCTGCATCGAGCGCAGCATCCACGAGCCGCTGGCCGGGATCGGAGATGCAGGGCATGCCCGCATCGCTGACGAACGCCACGCGCTCGCCCGCCTCGAGGCGGGCGAGAATCTCGGGGATACGGCGCTCGAGCACGTTCTCATCGCAGCGCACAAGCGGCACATGCAGGCCGAAACGCGCCAACAGCTTCGCTGTAACGCGCGTATCCTCGCAGCACACCGCATCGGCGCGGGAAAGCGTCTCCACGAGACGCGGAGACGCATCCGAAAGGTTGCCTATGGGTGTGCCGCACACGGAAAGCACGGCACGCTACCTGTTCACGTAGTAGATGGCGCAGTTGTTGGGCGTTTCGTACATATCGACCTGGCACACGGGCAGGCCGGCGGCGATCAGGCGCTCGGCAAAGTGGCGCGCCAGGTTCTCGGCCGTGGTGCGAAACGGCAGTATCTTGAGCGAGAAGCCCTCCGCCTTCAGCGCCTCGACGGTAGCGGGCTTGAGCGAACCCTCCTCCACCAGGAAGGTGTGGTCGAACTCGTCGCACAGCAGGCGCACCTTGCTTTTGAACACGCCGAAATCGAGCACCATGTCGCGCATGGTGCCTTCGTCCTGCAAGCTCTCCTGCCCGAGATACACGGTGACGCGCCAGCGGTGGCCGTGCAGGTTCTCGCATCTGCCGTAGTAGTCGGTGAGGAAATGCGCCGAATCGAACGCACCCTCGGTTTTAAGCCCGTACATCGCAGCCTCCTATTCGGATACCTGCTCGCCTGCACCGGACTGGCCGCCCTTGCCTCGGCCGCGACCGCCGCGATGACGGCGCTTTTTCTTGGGCTGGGCATCGCTTGCCCCGCTCGACTCGGATGCAGCGTGGGCAGGCGCGGAAGGTGCGGTTGAGGAACGGCTGGTACCGCCTCGATCGCCCGGCTTACGGGAGTGCCTCGGTGCTGCGGCAGGCGCGGAGGCGCCCTCGGATCCGCCTGCGCCGCCATCGACCTCGGCGCTCTTATGGCGCCTTCTGCGACGCGTGGCACCCGCATCGGTCGCCGCAGGCTTCGGAGCGGCGGCGTCAGCACCCGAGCCGGACTGCTCGGGACCAGCGGACTTCTTGCGGCGCCTGCGCTTGGGCTCTGCGGAGCCCTTCGCCTCGGCGTCCTTCTCGGAACCTGCAGCGACCTCGGATCGCGCGGCGCTGCGCGAGCGACGGCGCGGTTTGGAATCCACGAAGATGTCGGCGGTGTCGAAGCCATCGTTTTCGACCACGCCGTTCTTGCGATCGAGCTCGGCGAGGGCCATCTGCACGTCGGGGCTCTGAAGCCGCTCCAGCGCAGCACGCGTCACCGTATCGGGACGACAGGCGCAACCCAGCTCCTCGCTTTTCTTGATGGCTGCCTCGCTGGCCTCCATATCGGCGAGCGGAACACGTACCACCTTACCGTTTTCCAGACGCAGCGCAATCTGCTCCTTGGGCGTGTCGTACTCCACGATCCTGCCCATGCCCAGCGGCGTTTCGATCACGGCGTTGCGCTTGGGCGCGCGGCTCTTGAAATCGCGGTAGGCCTCGAACTCGTAGCGCAAACAGCACATGAGCCGCCCGCACGCGCCGGAGATCTTGGTGGAGTTGAGCGGCAAGTCCTGCTCCTTGGCCATGCGGATCGACACCGGCTCGAAGGCCAGACCGAAGCGCGCGCAGCACAGCTCCTGGCCGCAGTGTCCGTAACCGCCGATAAAGGCCGATTCCTCGCGCACGCCGATCTGGCGCATATCGATGCGGATATGCAGCTCGCGCGACAAATCGCGTACGAGCTGGCGAAAGTCCACGCGGTCCTCGGCCGAGAAATAGCATACGGCCTTGTCGCCGCCGAAGAGGTATTCAACCCCCACAGGCTTCATGTCGAGCCCGCATGCCTCGATGCTGCGGCGAAACACCGGCAGGGCGTCATCGCCTTGCGCGGCAAGCTCCTCGGCGCGGGCAAGGTCTTCGTCGGTGGCCACGCGCAGCACGGGCTTGAGCGCGGCCCCGTTGGTCATCTGCGCGAACTCCTTATCCGATACCTCGCGCGCATCGGCCGTTGCGAGGCCGATCTCGGTACCGCGCTCGGTCGAGCAGATGACATGATCCCCTTCGGCCGCCTGGGTGCCCGTCGGGTCGAACCAGAGGTCGCGCGAGGCAAAGGCGAAGCGGACCGGAATTATCGTGGGCATTCAAGTGCCTCCTTTATGGAAAGCAGCCAGTCTTCCAAAACAAGCTGCGGTGAAACGCTGGCATCGAGCTTGCGCGCGGCATCTCCGCACGCCTCCAATGCCGCAAGGACGCTCTCGGTGCAGGTGCGCGCGGCTATGCGCGCGAGGGCATCCGAGACGTCCTCATTGACGATCGTCTCCTCGATTCTGCTGCACAGGATAAGGATATCGCGAAGCGCGGACTCCCCTGCAGCGAGAATCTCCATCATCCCCATACGCTCGCGCGCGGTGAGCGCACGCTTATGGGCATCCTCCATGCTGCGCAGCGCCCCTGCAGAAAGGAACTCGCCGGCCTGCTCGGTCTGCGCCTTCTGAGCCTCACGCACGTCCTCAAGGGGAAGGCGCGCGGCATCTGCCAGATCTTTTGCAGCGAGAAGCGCATCCCATGCATCGTAATCGAAGATGCCCGCGAGGGTGCGGACCACCTTGCGGCGCACGTTGCGGCGCGGCGCCGAGTTGAGGTAGTCGATGGCCGAGCGCGGAGTGTGGGCGATAGACAGCGCCAGACGGGCCTGCCACGGCTCGGCACCGGTTGCGCGGATGACGGCGCGCTCCGATACCGCAGGCGGGAGCGTGCGGAACGGCACCACCTGGCAGCGCGACACGATGGTGGGCAGCACCGCCTCGGCCGAAGGCGCGATGAGGATGAATACCACACCCGACGGAGGCTCCTCGATGGTCTTCAGGAGCGCATTGGCGGACGAGTCGCGCAGGGTATCGGCCCGATCGATCACGTACACCTTGCAGGCGGCGCGCACCGGAGCGCGCATGGTGTCGTCGATAAGCTCGCGCACCTGCTCGACGCGGTACCCCGACACGCCCGACGGCTCGAGCATATGCACGTCGGAATGGGTGCGATGCGCCACACGACGGCACTCGTCGCAGGTGCCGTCGCCGCCGTTGGGGCACACGAGCGCCTGGGCGAGCGCACGCGCGGCTTCCTGCATGCCGCTGCCGGGAGCGCCCGTGAACAGGTATGCGTGAATCCCGCCGCCGGCGAGCGCCGAGGCCAGAAAGGCCTGCACGCGCGGCTGATCGGCCAGCACCTCGAGCGTTGCGGGCATGAGGGCATCCATCAGGCCAGCTCCTCCATGAGCTCGGGGAACAGATCCTTGAGCTCCTCGCGCATGCGCGCGTACACCTCGATCTTCTCGCCATGGCCGTTGACCACACGCACGCGCGCAGGATCCTCGGCAGCAAGCCGCAGATACCCCTCGCGCACACGGGCCTGGAACGACTCGCCATCGAGCTCCATGCGATCGGTGCCATGGCGCGTGGCGCGCTCGAAGCTCTCATCGACCTCGAGGTCGAACACGATGGTGCGGTCGGGCGTGAGCCCGCAGCTGCCGAACACGTTGGCCTGGCGGACGGTCTGCTCGTCGAGCCGGCGGCCCACGGCCTGGTACGCGAAGGTGGAATCGGTGTAACGGTCGCACACCACCACGGCGCCGCGCTCAAGCGCGGGTTTGATGACCTCGCAGGTGAGTTGGGCGCGCGCTGCCTCGAACAGCAGCAGCTCGCAGTCGGGCACCATATCCTTCGCTTCGGGGTCGAGCAGAATCTCGCGGATGCGCTCGGATATGGCGGTGCTGCCGGGATCGCGCAGCATCACCACCTCGCGTCCTTTTGCCGTGAGCTCCTCGTTCAGCATGCGGCCCTTGGTCGACTTGCCGCAGCCGTCCATGCCCTCGAGCGTGATGAAAACGCCTGTACGCGCCTGATCGGTGCTCATAGCAGGCCTCCTAGCTCGACTTCTTACGCGCCGCGCTCTTGGACGCGCCCTTGACGCTGCGACTGCGGCCGCGACGCGGAGCGCTCTTGGCCTTCTCCTTGGAGGGACAGTCCATGTTGACGCAGAACTTCCACGGTCCGCGTGCGGTGACCACCTCAACCAGCGGAGCGCCGCATTCGGGGCAGGTTTCGCCCGTCGCGGAGAGCTTGCCGCGCGCGGGCAGCGGGTAGCTCGTGCCGCAGGTATCGTAGTTGCTGCAGCGGATGAAGCGCTTGCCGCTCTTCTCGCTCTTATGGGCGATGAGCTGGCCCGTGCGCCCCGCCTGCGCGCACGCGGAGCACTCCCCCACCACCACATCGGGTTCCTCGTTGGTGGGGCAGGCGGGGTTGACGCAGGTCTCGTAGGCCTTGGAGCGGAACGGACGGATCTTCACGCGCGGTGCGCCGCACTCGGGGCACACGCCGCCTTCGCCCTCGATGGGTTCGAGCTTGCCCTGCGGCACGGGAAAGGTGACGTCGCACTCGGGCCAGCCCATGCAGCCGATGAAGCTGCCGCGCGTTTTGGCGGAGTTCTTCACCACGAGGTCCTTGCCGCACGTGGGGCAGGTGCCCACCTTGGCATCGGCCGTGACGGCATCGGCGATGGCCTCGCCGAGATCCTCCTTGTGGTCGATGAGGGCGTCCATGATGCCGGCGAGCAGCGAGCGCGAGTGATCGACCACGGCGGTTTGGGTGACGCTTCCCTCCGCCACGTTGTTCATGTCGCTCTCGAGCTCGGCCGTCATGTCGGGCGAGGTGATGCGCGGCGCAAACGATGTGAGGGCGTCGATCACGGCCATGCCCAGCTGGCTCGGCTCGATGGGATCGTTCTTGAGGTATTTCACGGTATAGAGACGCTCGATGATGGAGGCGCGGGTTGACTTGGTGCCCAAGCCCCGGCGCTCCATTTCCTGAATGAGATGGCCCTGGCTATAGCGCGCGGGCGGCTCGGTCTGCTTGGCGTCGAGCTTCATGTTGCGCACGGACAGCACATCTCCCTCGGAGATCTCGGGGAGCTGCTCGTCTTTGCGCATGCCGTAGGGGTAGATCTCGCGGAAGCCCGGCTTCACCACCACGTTGCCGGTGGCCACGAAGGGCTCGCCGTTCACGTCGATCATGACCTTGGTGCCCTCGATCACCGCAGCATCCATGAGCGTGGCGAGAAAGCGACGCGCGATGAGGTTGTAGAGCTTCCACTCGGCGGGCTGCAGCTTGTCGGGATCTGCGGCCGCCGTGGGGTAGATGGGCGGGTGATCGGTGGTCTGCTGCTTGCCGCGCGTGGGATGCAGCTTCTCGGCGGCGAGAAGCTTCTTGCAGGTAGGCGCGTACTGCGGCACCGCCGCGAGGGCGCGCACGCAGTCCTTCAGGTTGAGCGAGCTGGGATACACCGTGTTGTCGACGCGCGGATACGAGATGAGGCCCTCCATGTAGAGGCTCTCGGCAAGGCGCATGGTGCGCGCGGGGGCGATGCCCTCGGAAGCGGCAGCGGCCTGCAGCGACGTGGTGTTGAACGGCGCGGGCGCGGACTGCTTGCGGCTCTTGCGCTCCACGCCCGTCACAGTGCCTTCGGTGGCATGTTCAACGTGCGAGAAGGCCGTCTCGGCGGCGGCCAGCTCCTTGAAGCGTGCCGTTGCATGGCCGATCTTGAAGGCATCGCCGGCCTTTTCGGCCTCGCCCGAGATGACCCAGTAGTCCTCGGGCACGAACGCCAGGCGCTCGCGTTCGCGCTCGACGACGAGCGCGAGCGTGGGCGTCTGCACGCGACCGGCCGAGCGCACGTTTCCAAAGCCGCCGTAGCGCGCCATGGTGAGGTAGCGCGTGAGCACGGCACCCCAGATGAGATCGATGTACTGGCGGCTCTCGCCGGCGTCGGCCAGGTTCTGGTCGAGATCGACGAGGTGCGCGAAGGCATCGTCGATCTCGGCCTTGGTGAAGGCCGAGTAGCGCGCGCGGTACGCCGGCAGGCTGGGATTGGCGTCGAGCACCTGGCGCAGGGCATCGGACCCGATGAGCTCGCCCTCGCGGTCGAAGTCGGTGCCGATGATGACGCAGCTCGCCTTTTTGGCGAGGTTCTTGAGCGAGCGGATGATCTCCTTCTCGGCGGGGTTCTTCTCGATGGGCGCCCACACAAGGTACGGCAGGCTCGCGACCTTCCAGCTCTTGATGTCGATGCCGTCGGCGAGGTAGGGCTTGCGACGGCTGGCATAGGGCGGGCGCTCCAGCCCGTCGGGGATGTCGGCCGGCAGGATCTCGCCGTCGCCCGACACGGCGAACCAGCCCTGCTCATCGCTGAACTTGAGCTCGGGCGGGAAGTCGGGCTCGAGGATATGGCCGCGCAGGCCGATGGTCACGCAGTCTTCGCCGTGCCATCTGAAGCGGTACACGGGCGTGTTGTACACCTTGTCGGCCGCAGGCTTGCCGGCCTCGGAGAGCAGCCGCGCGATCTGGGCGGCGGCATCGTTTTTCTCGGTGACGATAAGGTTCAAAGTCGGTTCCTTGCCTCGATGCGGTTTACTCGTCGAACTCGTGCTCCTCGTAGTCCTCGCGCGTCCACTTGAGCGCCTCGCGGCCGTCGCGCGCCGTGATGACCATGCGCGCAACGGCGAGGGCCACCTCGTAGAGGGCGATGAGCGCCGCGAACATGATGACCATGGTGACGGGCGACGCGTCGGGCGTGACGACGGCGGAGAGCGTGAGCAGGCCCACGTAGATGTAGCGCCACTGCGCACGGAAGGTCTTATAGGGCACGAGATGCAGCGTGGAGAGGTAAAAGATGGCCAACGGCAGCTCGAAGGCGATGCCGAAGCCGATCTCGAGCTTCATCATGATGTCGAGAAAGTCCTCGGCATCGACGACCTGCTCGGCGAAGGCATCGGTCTGGGCGAGCAGCCAGCCGAAGGCGGCCTTCTGGATCACCAGATAGCAGAAGATCATGCCGATGAAGAAGAGCACCACCATTGCGGCCACGGTGGGAACGACCCACTTGCGCTCGTTGGCCTTGAGCGCGGGCAGGAAGAACCCCATGATCTCCCAGATGATGATGGGAGTGCAGATGATGATGCCGAAGAAGAACGCCACCTTGAATCGGATGGTGAAGCCGCCGAGGGCCGAGAGGATCGTGAGCTCGGAACCCTCGGGCAACGAGCTTCGGATGGGATCGATCATGATTTCGATCAGCGTGGGCGTGGCGAAGTAGATGATGACCGCCGTTGCGATGACGGAGACCACCACGATGGTGAGGCGCCTCCTGAGCTCTCCCAGGTGATCGAGCAGGGGCATGCGTGCGGGGGTGATGGGCATGGTGCGTTGAGGTGCGCGGATTACTCCGAGCGCGCCTCGTCCTCCTTCCCAGCTTCGTCGATTGCAGGAGCTGCGGTCGCCTCCTCGGCGGGAGTCGTCTCGGCAGCGGTCTTGGCAAGGTGCTTCTTCGCGGGTTTGGCGTAGAGGTCGGCAGCTGCCGTCGGCTTGGCTCTCTTGGCAGCGGCATGGTTCTGCGCTGAGGGTTTTATGTGCGCGGGCTTCGCGTTGCCATCCGGAGATGCGCTTGCGGGCTCGGCGCTTGCAGCGGCGCCTTCTGCCTCGGCGCTCTCGGCGGCATGCGCGGCCTCCGCCTGAGCGGCGGCTTCCTCGGCAGCCTTGGCCTCGGCGCGCTCGGCGGCGAGCCGTGCCTTGCGCTCGGCGAAGGTCTCCTTCTTGCGCGGCGCCTCGTTATCGGAATCGTCGGTTTCGATGTCGGCATCATCCTCGAGCTCGGCGGCGCGGTTGCGGTTGGGCTTCGCGGCGTCGACGTCGAGCATCTCGGTTGCCGGATCGACGATCTCGGTTTGGACCACCTTGGTGAAGCCCTCCTGCGCGGTTCTGAACTGCCGCAGCGCGCGGCCGAGCGTACGCCCGGCACCGGGGAGCTTGTCGGGACCGAATACCATGAAACCGAAGAGGATGATGATGAAAAGCTCGGTCTCTCCTATGCCAAACACGTGAGCTAACCTCCTCTGGAAGAATGGAATGACGCGCTAGCCCTTGGAGATGCCCAGCTCGGACGTAACGCCCAGAAGCTCGAGCACGCGGGCGACGTTGCGCTGCGGATGGGCGATCTCGAACGCGATGCCCTGCTCGGAAGCGGTATGGGCCGCGCCGACGAGGACGCCGATGCCCGTGGAGTCGATATAGGGCATGTCGGCGATATCGATGCGGATGCCCTTCGCCTCGTGCTCCATGACGTGCGCGATGCAGGTGCGCAGTTCATCGGCGCACGATACATCCACCTCGCCGTGAACGCTCACGAAGGAGGTGCCTGCGGTCTCGCCCGTTTTGAGTGTAAGTGACATGGGTACGTCTCCTTTGCTAGACGCTCGTGTCGGAAAGGTCGCGCAGCGTGCCCGGCAGACCCTCCGAGCCGCTGGAGCTGTTATTGATGGAGAGCAGGCGCGATGAGGCGTAGGCCTTTGCGCCCTGCTCGTTGTCGGGGTCGTGCTCGATGGCGGCGGAGTAGGCGTTGCGGGCCTGCTCGGTATCTCCGACGATCTCGTAGACCAAGCCCAGGTTGGCCCAGGCAACGGCATTCTCGGGATCCTCTTCGGTGATGGCCTCGAGCGCCTCGCGGGCGTTGCTCGTCTCGCCCGCGTAGAGCAGGCAGAGGGCGCGATCGACCTTGATCTGGCCGCTGTCTTCGGGATCGGTGTCGAGATAGGCATCGAAAAGCTGGAGGGCCTTGGAGAAGAGCTCGTTGGCGTGCGAGGTCTCGGCATCCACCGCGGCCAGATACGACACGTTATAGCCCCAGTTCATGTAGGCCTGTGCGAGAGCGCGGACCGACTCCATGTCGTCGGGATCGCGCGCGATCTTCTGCTCGAGCGGCTCGGTGATCTCCGTATAGCGCGCGTCAAGCTCTTCGATGGAGGCGGGAGCCTGCGACGTCGAAGCGTCCGCGCCGAAAAGACCCGCCAACGACGGGACCATCATCGACAGCGCCAGAATCGCCGCGAAGGCGATGATGACGATCTTGGACCCCACAGAGAGGCCCTCGCTCTTCTTGGCGTTCTGCTGAGCCGGGGTAGTACGGGGCTTCTTGTGCTGCTGACCCTGCTTGGTTGCTCGTTTTGACATAGTGATGCCTATCGTACGCTCAGTTTATTACATATGCACCTGCAAACGATTAGTGTAGAACAAAAGCGCCCGTTGTGCGCGGGCGCTTTGAACGAGATGCGGCGAATACAAAAACTCTGCCCACGAACAGGAGCTTGCGATCAGCTGCGAGCCGCACGCTCCATGCGCGCGCACACGAGCTTGACCGCGACGATGAAGACGTCGAGCGCCTCGGCAAGCTCCTCCAGCGTGGGGAAGGTGGGCGCGATGCGGATGTCGGAGTCGCAGGGGTCGTTGCCGTAGGGCCAGGTGGCACCGGCTCCGGTGAGCGTGACGCCGAGCTCCTTGGCGAGCGCGACGATGGCCTTGGCCGACCCATGAGGCCCGTTGAACAGCACGAAGTAGCCGCCGCGCGGATGCGTCCAGGTGGCGATGCCCAGATCGGCGAGGCCTTCGGCGAACTTGCGCTCCACGAGCTCGAAGCGCGGGCGGATCACGGCGGCATGCTTGCGCATATGCGCGCGCACGCCTGCGGCATCGCGCAGGAAGGCGACGTGGGCGAACTGGGAGATCTTCTCGGGGCACACGCGCATGGCGGCAAAATGGCTGCGGATATCGGCGATGTCGGCATCGCTCGCAGCGACCCATGCCATGCCGGATCCCGGGAAGGTGACCTTAGCCGTGGAGGCGAACTCGTACACGAGGTCGGCAGCGCCCGCTTCGGCGAGCGCATCGAAGATGTTGAGAAGCTCATCGCCCGTATCGTAGAGGTCGTGGACCGCATAGGCATTATCCCAGAAGATGCGGAAGTCGGGCGCGGCGGGCTTGAGCGCGGCGAAGCGGCGCACCGTCTCATCGGAATAGGTGCAGCCCTGGGGGTTGGAGTACTTGGGCACGCACCATATGCCCTTGACCTGCGGATCCGTCTCCACGAGACGGGCAACCTCGTCCATATCGGGGCCGTCGGGCGTCATGGCGACCGGGATGTTCTCAATACCGTAGTGGGCGGTCACGGTGAAGTGGCGATCATAGCCGGGCGCGGGGCAGAGGAACTTGACCTGGCCCTGCGTGCACCACGGATCGTGCCCGCACACGCCGAGCGCATACGCATGCGCCACAAGGTCGTGCATGAGGTTCAGGCTCGAGGATCCGTTGACGATCACGTGCGCGGCATCGACGCCGATGATCTCGGCGGCGAGGGCGCGCGCCGAGGGCAGGCCGTCGGGCGCGAAGTAGTTGTCGGCGGGAATGCCGCCGTCGGTGAGGTCGGTCTCGCCGGTGAGCAGGTCGAGCATGGGCTTGGAGAGATCCGTCTGCTCGCGGCTGGGTTTGCCGCGCGCCATGTCGAGCGCGAGGTTCCTCGCACGGAGCGCCTCCGCCTCGGCCTCGAGCTGCGCAAGCTCCTGATCGAGGTCCGCATCCGACATGCTGTGGTAAACCGAGGCCATGGTCCCTCCTTGCCGCGACGTGTGCATTGAATTGAAGTATAGACGCTGCATGCCCCGCGCGGTGCTAGTATAGGGGCATGAAAACATCTCCTAACACGTCGGGTGCGCCCGGCTCTCGCTCAGATGAGTATGGCGAGCTGCAGAAGCTCGTCGATGCGGTCTATGCCGTGAACCCCTCCAAGCAGGTTTCCAGCCTCGATGTGGTGGTGCTGGCCGAGACCTTCGATCTGGGCGAGGATCTCATGGACGTGGTTGAGAGCCTCCCTGCGGGCTCCTACAAGCGCCACCGCCTCTGCGACCAGCTCAACTCCATCGTCACGGCGCGGGGCTTGGGTTTTGTCTACGGCACCGTGGAGTAGAACGCGGCTGCACAGCGGCATTTCAAGCCGTCGCATGCCGGTTGCAGTTTTTCAGGAGAACCTTCGCGATGGCATCGGGGGCCTCTCTGTTGAGCTCATGCCCCGCCTTGGGCACGATATGCAGCGTCGCCTGCGGCAGAAGCTCGCTCAACTCCCGTGATGCCTTGAGGTTCGCCTTGTCCTTCTCCCCGCACAGGATCGCCGTCGGACATGCGATCCGGTGCAGGTGCGGCGTGAAATCCAACGAACGGATGGATTGTGCCAGGCCGATCACATCGCTTTTGGAAACCCCCATGCCTTTGAACGCCGCACGCGGCATACAGCGGAACAGCAGGTTCTGCAGATCGATGATCAGACGGGGGATCTTATACTGAGCCCCGATCAGAATCAGCGAAGCCACCCTATCCCCATGCCGGATCGCGAAGTCCATGGCGAACAGCGCTCCCAGCGAGAGCCCGCAGATGCAAAGCGGCTCCGCAGCATCCGCATACCGTCGCTCCAGCTCATCCCTTATCCGAGAATAGACCAGCTCGTCGCCCGTCGATACAAACAGCTCAGGGCAGTCTATGTCGCACGACGGGATCAGCGCGGTCACGCCTCCCCAGTCTTGCGCCGTCTGACCCAGTCCATGTAGCAAAACGGTTCTCATGCCCGCCTGTCTCCGCCATCTCGATGATGAGCATGGATGATATCAGATAATGCAGGGCTCGGAATTGATGCGCCGTCCTTGCATATATCGCACAACCCTGGCTTTTGGCCAGGAGCTTTGCAGGAAAATGGCCTGCACGCGATCGTGCAGGCCTTGGAGTTGCTCGATATCCTGTCATGTCCTCCTACCCCGGACATGCTCCGAGCATCTTGGATAGGTACAGGTAGGTCTTCGAGGTTATCCCGAACCCGTTTTGCGGGTGCTTCCGATAATAGTCCTCCGCAAGCCTGATCAGCGCATCGTCCACATTATGAGCCCTGATGACCTGCTCTTTCCAGAATGCCACGCAGGCGGCGGCGCGTTCGTCCGTTGTGGGAAGATCGTTTTCGCAGCAATAGTTGAGATCCTCGACGAAGTCATCCCACGCTTTCAGATCGATGGCGGGCTCTTGCTTGCTGTTCTCCATGAATCTCTCGATCTCATCGGCGGAAAGATCCTTTCCGGCAAGATGGGAGAAGAGGGGAAGGACGGCAGGCGTGATATCCCGCCGCGACGCTGCCTGCTTCTCCAGCTCAGACAACCGCATCAATCGGAGCTGCAGGTCGCTGATGGCGCGCTCGACCCTGCGCATCTCCTCCTGTATGAACGCGATGAGCTGGAAGCTGCCTCCGTTGAGATACTCGCTGATATCCTGCAGCCCCATCCCCATTTCCTTCATCGCAAGGATGACGAACATCCTCGAGAAGGATTCCGCATCATAAAAACGATGTCCATACTCGTTGACATACGCCGGCTTCAACAGCCCTATCTCGTCATAGTATTGCAGGGTGCGTACGCTTGTCCCCGTCAGCTCGCTGAAAGCCTTGGTCTTGAGGTGCCGGCTCATCATGCCTCCTTCTACGCTATCGTGCTCTCGGATATGACCGATCCCAGGTGATGGTATATCTTTGGGACATCGGTCCAATCAGCCTGCTCGAGCTCGCCGGATAGATATGCCAGCTCCTGCTCGGCCCTCTGCATCGCCCCGTGGTCCGCAAAGGGGAGCGGCTGGAAGAGGAGCCCTCTCGATCTGTCCTTCCCCGCGATCATGAACTGGCTGGGGAGCTGCTCGCTCTGCACTGTGAAATGGGAGAAGAGCATGTCGGCGCTATCGATATGCGCCTCCACCGAGCCGGTATGCAGGCCCGTCTGCCAGTCTCCGGTTGTCACCGACATGACCGATGTGCAGCCGAACAACGTGGACAGGCTCCCGCGGTATGCGTTCAGCGCATCTGCATACTCCAAGCTGAGGGAGCGGTCTGCGATCAGACAGAAGGCCGACACCCCCTCCGACAACCTCAGAGAGACGCTGATCTTATGGCTGAAATCGTTTATCCCCGACAACAGCACGCAGTTCGTGATGAAGTGCGCCAGGAAGTCCCTCACGGAACGCTCCCCCGCAAAGCCGGCCAGCTCCCTTTCTGCGATCTGCCTGGTGTCCGCAAGGGCGATCCGGTAGTCCTTATGTGTTGAAAGCATCTTGATTACATTGTCCATGCTTCATCACCTCCGATGCTACCGTAGAGCATCACGTTACGTGATACGCAAGGACAATATATCCGGATCCTACGTTATCCAAACGGATCCCATGCGCTATCCCGATGCCCCAAGAGCCAAACGGCGTTAGACTCTGAACAGGTAGCCCACGCCGCGGATGGTGATGATATGGGCGGCAACCTGAGGACCCACCTTGGAGCGCACGCGGCGGATGTGCACATCGACGGTGCGCGTGCCGCCGCAATATTCGAAGCCCCATACGCGATGGAGCAGCGTCTCGCGCGAATAGGCGCGACCGGGGTGCGTGGCCAAGAACGAGAGCAGCGAGTACTCCATCAGGGTGAGGTCGACGGGCTCGTCATCGATGCTGACCTGGTAGGTAGCCAAATTGATGGTCATGTTGTCGATGGTGACGATGTCGTCGGGGGCGCTCTCCTCGCCCGGCCACAGCAACAGCGAGCACCGCGCCTCGAACTCGGCCTCGCCGGCTGTCGAAAGGATGAAATCGTTGCGCCCCTGCACGGGCATGCGGAGCGATGAGAGCTTGTCGGGATCGACGACCGCCAGCATGGGGATGAACCCGTTCTCGGCAACGAAGGCATCGACGGCGCTGAGCGTGGATTGCGGAAGCCCTTCGGAGTCGAGGATGACCAGATCGAACTCGTGCCCCGAATTGAGAGCCTGCGAGAGCGTATCGTGCGTGGCAAGCGCTATGGAGACGTCTATCGAGTGGCCGAGGGCCCGCATGCGGTCGTGAAGGCGCGCAGTGCTCGAAACGAGCAATATGGTTTTATGATGCGCCATAGGCAACCTCTACCGCCGATCACCGAACAGATACTTTAATTTACCACAAAGCATACCGGGCATACCCCTATACATATCCCAGCCACATTTTTATGACCGCGATGATCAGCAGATGGATGGGGTAGAACGCATAGAAGGCATATTTGACCAGCGCACCTGTTCCCACGAATCCACGCGTGCCGTCGTATAAGGCGAGGAGCGGATATGCAAGAATAGCTTGCGGCTCGCTCGAGAGCACGCCCATGCTGGCGGCATCGCGCAGCGCCTCGTGATGCTTGAGCCCATAGGTCACGAGGATGAGCCCGAACCCCATGAGGCCGTAGTCGGCGCGGACGGCGCATACGGCGAAGAAGCACGCGAGCAAGGCCAGCGCCTGCGCGGCTTGGTTTGCATCGAACGCCTCGAGCGCGCAGAGCGCAAGGTATCCGAGCAGCAGCGTGAAGAAGACGTTCTGGCTGGAGAGCTCCAGCGCAACGCCGAAGTGCTCGAGATCCCACGTCACCTCGGAGATGAGCGCGAACGCACCCAGCGATGCGCCGTAGCGCACGCGGTTGCGCGTGTGGAGAAACCCCTCCACGAGCAGGAACACGTATACCGGAAACGCGATGCGCCCTATGCTGCGGAAGATCCAATACCAGGAAACGTCTGCACCGAACGCCGAGAACAGCACGCGCGTATAGGCAGCCTGAAAGCGCAGCAGATGCGCCGCCACATGGTCGAGCAGCATGGTGGCGCAGGCGATGAGCTTGAGCGCGCTGCCGGACAGGCAGCGCCGCCGCGCGGACACGATCCTGCCGTCGTCTGCGGTGCCGAGCATGGCCGCTACTCGATCGAGCCGAGGAACTCAGCCGTGCGGGGGTTCTCGGGATGGTCGAAGACCTTCTCGGGCTTGCCCTGCTCGACCACCACGCCTTCCTCCATGAAGACCACGCGGTCGGCGACATCGCGGGCGAATCCCATCTCGTGGGTGACGACGATCATGGTCATGCCGGAGTTCTCGGCAAGGTCGCGCATGACGTCGAGGACGCCGCGCACGAGTTCGGGATCGAGCGCCGAGGTGGGCTCGTCGAACAGGATCACATGGGGATGCATGGCAACCGCGCGCGCGATGGCCACGCGCTGCTGCTGGCCGCCCGAGAGCTGGGGCGGCTTGAAGTCGGCACGATCGAGCAGACCCACGCGTTCGAGCTGCAGCAGCGCTTCGCGTTCGGCATCGGCCCTGCTCTTCTTGAGCACCTTGGCCTGGCCGATCATGACGTTCTCCTTGGCCGTGAGATGCGGGAAGAGGTTGAAGCTCTGGAACACCATGCCCACGTCGCGGCGCAGCTTGTTCACGTCGGAGACGCTCTTGCCGGTGATCTCCTCGTCTTCGATGAGGATGTGGCCGGCCGTGGGGGTCTCGAGCAGGTTGATGCAGCGCAGCATGGTCGATTTGCCCGAACCCGAGGGACCGAGCACCACCACGACCTCGCCGGGCCACACGTTGAGGTTGACATCGCGCAGCACCTGCGTGGTGCCGTCGAAGGTCTTGTTGAGGTGCTCGATGCGCACGATGGGATGCTCGCCCTCCACGAAGCCGTGGCTCGTGAGGCCCTGATCGGACGCGAAGGCGATCGCCGCAGCTTCCTCGGCATCGAGGGCGGGCGGAACGTCGGGCAGGGCGATGCCGGATCGTTTCTTACCGGGCATGAGCGTCACCTCCTGTTGCGGGCACCGCCTGCCGTGCGGGCGCAAACGGTGCGAACGAACCTCCTGCGAGCAGATCCGCATCTTCAAGCCCCTCGAAGTGCGAGCTGCCGGCCACCGACATGGCCTCTGCGGCAGCGATCTTCTCGGCAGCCCTTGCACGGTTGCCGCCCGGACGGCCCCCGCCACGCTCGGAACGCGCGATATTGGCCTCGATGACGCCGACCACCTTGATGAGCGGCAGCGTCACGACGAGGTAGAAGAGGGCGGCGGTGACATACGGCGTCATGTTGCCCGAGACGGACGTGGCGTTCTTGGCGAACATCATCAGCTCCATGACGCCCACGCTCGAAAGCAGCGAGGTATCTTTGTAGGAGGTGATGAAGTCGCTCGTCACCGTGGGGATGACGCGGCGGATGGTCTGCGGGATGATGATCGAGAACATCGTCTGGATACGGTTCATGCCCAGGCTGGAGGCCGCCTCGTACTGGCCTTGCGGGATGGATTCGATGCCCGCGCGGAAGATCTCGGCAAGATAGGCCGATGAGTTGATGGCGATGACGATGACGCCGAGGATGTTGTTGTCGATATTGATGTCGAGCATCGGAAGACCGAAGAACATGATGTAGATCTGCAGGAAGAGCGGGGTGCCGCGCAGGATGTTGATGTAGGCGATGGCGATGGCGCGCAGGGTCCTGCGTCTGGAGATCTTCATGAGCGCGAAGAGCATGCCGATGGCGATGGCGAACGGATAGGCGCTCACGACGATGGCCAGGCATACGAGCCAGCCGGGGAACAGCGACACGAGCGAGGTGAGGATGAGCTGCGGCTTGAGGAACATGCCCGTGAAGGAGAGGGAGTTCCATGCCTGCACGGCGGGACTCGCGTCGAGCGCGGCCACCATCTGCTGGAGCCAGGTGACGGAGATGGTGACGATGGATTTGGAGGGTTCGAGCTCGACCTGCGTGCCGTCGGCCAGCACGTAGGAGCCCGTCACGCTGACGTCGCCGCCTTCGGCCGGGAAGCGCATGCCCTCAAGCTCGAGACGCACGAGCGAGCCGGCGGCGATGGGCTCGTCGAAGGCTATCGTCACCGAGGCGCCCGATGCGTCGGTTGACGCGATGCCGACGGGGATGCGCGTCAGGTCGTCGAGGACCGTGACCTTGACGACGGCCTCGTCGAAGGAGCCGCCCTCGGGGAGCGTGAGCGTGATCGAGGCTACCTGCTCGCCCTCATCGACCGTGCCCTCCCACGTGAGGCGCGTGGCAATGCCGCCGATGACGCCGCTGCCGCCGTCTTCGTTGGGCCGTGCCGTGGCCTTGTTGGTGGACAGCGCCCATGCGGGCGTGGCGATGAGCAGCGAGAAGAGCAGCGCGCACAGGCAGACGAGCGCCCAAGGCGCCCGTCCGGATGCGACTGCATGATGTGAGCTGCGAGGCATGCTGACCTCTTTCCTAACAAGCCATCCAGCTTAGACGTCGCCGCCGAACCACGTGTCCTTGAGCGCGTCCATGGTGCCGTCGGCCTGCATGTCGGCGAGGATCGCATTGATGGCGGCGGTCAGGCCGGGGTTATCCTTGGAGACGACGATGGCGTACTGCTCGCCCGTGGGAATCTGGATGGCGATCTCGCAATCGGTGAAGGAGGCTGTGCACTGGTGGCTGACGACGGGCAGATCGGCGCAGAAGGCATCGTATTTGCCCGTGGACACGCCGGTCATGCACACGGTAACCGATGTGAGCGGCACGATCGTGGCGTTGGGAAGGTTCTCGCGAGCCCAATCCTCGCCTGTGGAGCCGGTTTGGACGGCGATGGTCTTGGATGGGTCGTTAAGAGCGTCCTCGGTTTTGGCATCGCTGTCGGAACGGACGGCAACGCCGAGGTTCGAATCGAGGTAGGGATCGGTGAAGTCGATCTCGGCCTTGCGGTCGTCGGTGATGGAGAACGCGGAGTTGCCGATGTCGGCCTTGCCGCCCTGCTTGATCATGGGGATGATCGAGTCGAAGTCCTGCGGAGGCAGATACGTGCACGCAAGGCCGAGACGGGAGGCGATCTCCTTCGAGAGCTCCACGTCGAAGCCCTGGGGCTCGCCGTTCTCATAGGAATCGAGCGGCGGGAAGTCGAGGTCGGACGCAACCGTGAGGGTGCCCGGCGCGACGAGGGTGTATGATGCGTCATCCGCCTCGGTGCCAACCTCGGCGTCGCCTGTGCCGGAGCCGCACCCTGCAAGGGCGAGCGTGCCGAAGACGGCCGCGCTGGTAAGAAGATCACGCCTGCTGAGCTGGAACATGGCAGGTCCTTTCTCTGGCTGAGAGCAGTATCGATGATGCAGTTTGGCATATGCCTGTTAAACTGCATAGCTCTCCCGAGCTTTTTTACATAAACGTCATATAAATGGGTTATTTATAGCGCATTAATGCATATGTTTGGGTATTAAACCCGAGGTGCCGAACGGCCGGGCGTCCGGCACCTCGATGCCTGTGCAGGGCTTACACGCCGCCGTAATAGCGTTCGCGCTCCCAGTCGGTGACGGCGCTGCAGAAGTCTTCCCACTCTCTGCTCTTGACATCCGCCAAATAGTCGAAGATGTGGTCGCCGAGTGTCTCGCGCATGAGATCGCTCGCCTTGAATCGCTCGACGGCCTCGCCCAGCGTGCGCGGAAGACGCGCGATGCGGCGCTTCTCCAATTCGGACGCGGAGAGCGAGCTGGTGTCGGGAGCCGCCTCGGGCGGCATCTCGATACCGTCCTCGATGCCCTTGAGGCCTGCGGCGAGCGTGACGGCAAGCGCCAGGTAGGGATTGGCCGTGGGATCGGGGTTGCGCAGCTCGACACGGGTTGCGATGTGCTTGCCGGGCTTGTGCGTGGGCACGCGCACCAGCGCGGAGCGGTCCTTGCTACCCCAGGTTGCGTACTGCGGCACGACGCCGTTCGAGGCGAAGCGCTTGTAGGAGTTGACGGTGGGGTTGGTCACCAGCATGAACTCGGGCGCATAGGTCAGAAGGCCCCCCACGAAATGCTGCGCGAGCTCGGAGAGGTGCGCGTCGTTGCTTTCCTTGGGCGCCCAGAAGAGGTTCTCGCCATCGTGGTCGAACATCGAGAGGTACAGAAGCATCGCCGATCCCGGATAGCCGGCAAGCGGCTTGGGCATGAACGATGCGAAGAAGCCGCGCTTAGCAGCCTGCTCGCGAATGATCAGACGCGTGGCCATGATGTTGTCGGCGCAGCTCACCGCCTCGTTATAGCGCAGCTCGATGGCGTTTTGCGACTCTGCGTTGGCGTGGTGGGAGTACTGCACCGGGATGCCGATCTTCTCGCACTCGCGCGAGATGGCGCGGCGCAGGTCGAGCGACGAGTCGGTGGGCGAGAAGTCGAAGTAGCCGCAGCGATCGAGCGGCGCGGGATCGAAGTCGTTATCGAAATAGAAGTATTCGATCTTGGGACCCACGTTGTACACGTAGCCCATGTTGTCCGCCTTGGAGAACGCGCGCTCGAGGACGCCGCGCGGGTCGCCGTCGAACGGCTCGCGGCTCGGCGTGCGGATGTCGCAGAACACGCGTGCGACGGCGCTGTGCTCGCCCTCCTTGCGGAGCATGAGCTGAAAGGTGTTCGCATCGGGAAACGCCAGCATGTCCGACTCTTCGAGGCGCGCGAAGCCGTTGACGGCGGAGCCGTCGAAGCCGATGCCCTCCTCAAACGCCTCCTCGAGCTCTTCGGGCGAGATGGAGAACGACTTGAGGTTGCCGAGCACGTCGGTGAACCACAGGCGCACAAAGCGGATGTCGCGCTCCTCGACCGTCTTCAGGACGAAATCGATGCTGCTTTCGTTGCTCATGAAGACTCCTTTCGGGGCCAACCGTCTTCCTGTTCTCTATAGTATCCTGCCGCATCAGTATTTCATAACCGTTTCACCGTCTGTCAGCGGCACCATCCTTCACGCGCAAGGCAGAAACGGCTTCTCGGGCGCATGGCGCGACGCGGTGCGCCATACTATAGCTATCGATGAGATCTATAGGTTTTGCGAGAAAGGACAGCTATGGGCAAGGAGATGACGCTCGTTATCATCCGTCACGGCGAGAGCGAGTGGAACAAGCTCAACCTCTTCACCGGTTGGACCGATGTGGACCTCACCGAGACGGGCCACAACGAGGCTGCCGCCGGCGGACAGGCGCTCAGGGAGGCAGGCTACGATTTCGATATCTGCTATACCTCGTACCTCAAGCGCGCCATCCACACGCTCAACCACGTGCTCGACGAGATGGACCGCAACTGGCTGCCCGTCATCAAGGCCTGGGAGCTCAACGAACGCCACTACGGCGCGCTGCAGGGCCTCAACAAGGCCGACGCCGCCGCCGAGCACGGCGAGGACCAGGTTAAGATCTGGCGCCGCAGCTACGATGTGCAGCCGCCTGCCCTCGAGCCCGGCGACGAGCGCGACCCGCACGTCCTCGACATGTTCCGCGCCGTTCCGCGCGAGAGCCTCCCCTACACCGAGTGCCTGAAAGACACCGTCGCGCGCGCATGGCCGTACTTCGAGCGCGAGATCAAGCCCCGCATGGAGGCCGGCGAGCGCGTGCTCATCGCCGCCCATGGCAACAGCCTGCGCGCCCTGTACATGATGTTCGAGAACCTCACGCCCGAGGAAATCCTCGAGGTCAACATCCCCACCGGCGTGCCCCTATCCTACACGTTCGACGAGAACTGGAACGTCCTCGACAAGCACTACATCGGAGACCCCGCGACCATCGCCGCCAAGATCGACGCCGTCGCGAGCCAGGGCAAGGTCAAGAAGTAACCCGCCCCCATTCGGGGATACTCCCCCAATGGGGGATACTCCCCGAATGGGGATCAGACCCAGGAGAGCACGCGCTCGCGCATGCCCTCGATGTCGAGCACGCCCTCGGCGAACCCCTTGCGCACGAGCTCCTCGGGCAGGTATTCGTCGTATTTGTCGAACACGGGGACCTCGCCCGGATACACGAGCTCGATGGGGTCGAACGCGTGCGCGGCCGCATGGGCGAGCGCCGAGAGGAACTCGTCTTCCGAGGCGGACATGCGAAACTGGATGTAATAGGGGCGATGCGCGTCGATGCCCTTGATACCCAGTTCGGCGGGAAGGCGGCGCTTGATGAGCCGTTCGAGCGCCATGAACGCATAGGTTCCGAGCCACGGGAAGAGCGCCCAGGCGTCGCCGCCGAGATTGACGAGAGGAGCGCGTACGGTGCCCGCCGCCCGCGCCACATGACGCGCGTGCGCTAGGCGGGCGCGCGCGTTCTCCTGCAGGTAGGGATAGGTCGCCTGCTCGTCGAGCACGCCTTTCATGCGCTCGAGGATGCGTGTGGCGATGTCTCCCGGGCACTCGCCGAAGTATGCCGGCACCTTGCCCTTGACCTGCGAGACGTACACGAGGCGCCGCTTGCGGTCGATCTCCTCCACGATCCACACCGACCCCGCGATGGCGAGCTTCTCCCCCGCCGGCGGCGGCATGACAACGGTGCCGAGCTCCTGGCTCTCGGAACGCACGGTATACTCCTCGCTCTCCACGAACACGCCGTAGAAGCGGAAGTTGTTGGTGATGCGCTCGCCGGAAAGGCCCACGATGAGCCCGCCCGTCTCGGTGGGCTCGATGTGGTCGGCTTCGATGAGATGGCGCAGAAGCAGCCGGTAGTCGTCCGCATCCACGAGCGAGAAGGGCGAGAGCGAGAGCACACGGCTCGCCAGCTGGGCGGGCGTGAGCTCGCCCTCGGATGCGAGCGTCGCCATGGTCTGGTGGTAGAGCAGGCTGTAGCGATGCCTGCGCGTGTTGGGCGGCTCCACCCAGCGCTCCTCGAGGTAGAGCTGCACGAGCGCGATGCCCTGCAGGAGCTTCCATGGAACGGTTTCGGGCATCATGGTGCGCGGCTCGGGCGGGTCTTCTCGGTACACGAACCACATCTCGGGCGGCAGCTCGCGCCGGCCCGTGCGCCCCATGCGCTGCAGGAAGCTCGACACGGTGAACGGCGCATCGATCTGGAAGGCACGCTCCAGCCTCCCGATGTCGATGCCCAGCTCCAGCGTGGAGGTCGTGCAGGTGGTGAGCGCCACCTCCTCGTCGCGCATGAGCTCCTCGGCCGTCTCGCGGAAGCTCGACGAGAGGTTGCCGTGATGGATGAGGAAGCGATCCGCCTCGCCGGACTTCTCGCAGTAGGCGCGCAGCGTGGAGGTGACGGCCTCGCATTCCTCGCGCGAGTTGGAGAATACCAGGCATTTGCGGCCGCGCGTGCGCTCGAAGATATAGCCGATACCCGGGTCGGCGTTGGCGGGCGCCTCGTCGACGGGCTCATCGGCCTCGATCCGCGCAAGCGCGGTGCCGGCAAGCTGCGCGGGCTCATCCGGCTTCTCCACGACGGCGTCCACCACAAGGGCGCCGTCCTTGGAGATGCGCGGCCCGGCCTGTTCGGCGGCCTGCTGCCCGGAGGTGTAGAAGTGCTCCATGGAGATGCGCCAGCGCTGGCCCTTCTCCTCGACGCGCGGCACCACGCATCCGCGTCCGGAACCGCTGGAGATCAGGTGCGCGGCGACTTGAGGGTTTCCGATGGTGGCGGAGAGGCCCACGCGCCGGGGCTGGACGCCGGCCATGCGCGAGAGGCGCTCGATCAGGCAGAGCGTCTGGGCTCCGCGATCGCCGCGCATGAGGGCGTGCACCTCGTCGATGACGACGAAGCGCAGATCGCCGAAGAGCGTGGGCACCGCAGCATGGCGATGCAGGAGCAGGGCCTCGAGCGATTCGGGCGTGATCTGCAGGATGCCGCTCGGCTTTTTCATGAGATGCGCCTTGTGCGACGCCGCAACGTCGCCGTGCCAGTGCCAGACCGGGATGCCCCCTTCCGCGCAGAGATCGGTGAGACGGTAGAACTGATCGTTGATGAGGGCTTTGAGCGGCCCCACGTAGATGCAGCCCACCGATGCGGGCGGGTTCTCCCACAGTTCGGTGAGGATGGGAAAGAACGCCGCCTCCGTCTTGCCGGATGCCGTGGACGAGGTGAGCAGGACGTTCTCTTGGGTGGTGAAGATGGCGTCGGCGGCGGTCACCTGGATGGCGCGCAGCGACTCCCAGTCGTGCTCGTAAACGAAGTCCTGCACGAACGGTGCGAAGCGATCGAATATACCGGCCATAGCTGTCTGTCCTCCTCCACCCCCATTCGGGGATACTCCCCCATCGGGGGGTGCCCCCCGAGATGGGGGATCAGATGGTGAATTCGGCGTAATCCGCAGCGCCCTCGATGGCATCGTCGGCGCTGCCGGGACCCGCCTCCGCGTGCACGAACCCCTCCGAGCCCAGAAGTTCTTCCACGGTGAGGCCGGGCGTCTGGAGCATGATGTCGAGCATCTCGATGAAATCGCGGATGACCTCGCGCGGCGTGACCAGCGTGTCGGCACCCACACGCGACAGCTCGATCTCGAGAAACGCCGCCAGATCGTCCTCGGAGAGGCTGCACGCATAGCCGAAGAGCCCGGCGTGGATGGCGGCGAGCTTCTCCACGAGCACGAGCAGCTCTTCGGGCGTGAGGGCCGTCAGACGGATGACCGGCGCCATGAGATCGGTCAGGCCGCCGCGCCCGAGACGCCCCTGCGCGAGACGCGAGCGCAGGGCCTCGTAGGAATAGAGGCCGCGCCGCCGGTCTTCGATCGCCTGCGGCGTGCCGCCCATGATGATGCCCAGATGCGACGCCTTGCCCTGCAGAGCATCGTTGTACATGGCGAGGATCTTCTCGTAGTTGTATTGGCGCGACACCGCATGGGGGATCTTATAGAGGTTCACGAGCTCATCGACGAGCACCACGAGCCCCTCGTAGCCCGCACCGCGCAGAAAGCGCGCGAACAGCTTGATGTAGTCGTACCAGTCGTCGTCGGTCACGATGACCGACACGCCCAGCTCGGCGCGGGCCTCCGCCTTGGTGCGGTACTCGCCGCGAAACCACTTGACGACGTTGGCCTTCGCCTCGTCGTCGGCATCGAGGTAGGCGCGGAAGTAGAGCGTGAGGATCCGCGCGAAATCGAATCCGTGCACCAGCTCCTGCAGGTCGCCGATGACGGCATGGATGCGCTGCTCCACCTGCACGGCGAAGGCGCCGTCGTTTGGCAGGGTTCCCGCCGCCACCACCTCGGCCTGCACGTTTGAGATCCAGCGGTCGAGGATGAGCGTGAGCGCGCCTCCCTCGGGGCGCGTTCTGGTGGACAAGTTGGAGATGAGCTCGCGGTAGGTGGCGAGGCCCTGCCCCTTGGTGCCGTGCAGACGCCGCTCGGGCGAGAGGTCGGCATCGGCCACCACGAAATCGCGGCCCATAGCGTGGTTGCGGATGGTCTGCAGCAGAAAGCTCTTGCCGCTGCCGTACTTGCCCACCACGAAGCGGAACGACGCCCCGCCGTCGGCCACGATCTCGAGGTCGCGCAGCAGGGCGGCCACCTCGGCCTCGCGGCCCACGGTAATATAGGGAAGGCCCACGCGCGGCACCACGCCTCCCTTGAGCGAGTTGATGAGCACGGTGGCGATGCGCTTGGGTACCTGGGGCTTCTCGGCTGCTGGCTCGATCATGCGAGCGCTCCTCTCACGTCGTCCGCGTAATCCGGCACGATGCGCGGAACATCTCCCTCGAATTCGATGACGGTGTCTCCGACAAGCTCGAAGAGCGCCTCGTTGATGCGATCGGCCGCAAGCGCCACCATGACGCCGTGCGCGAGCAGATCCGCTTGGTCGAAGGTGCCGTCGAGCAGGCTGGCGAGCAGGGCGGCGTCCTCTGCGGAGAGCCCGGCCACCGCAGGGGCGGACGTTTGCTCTGCCGGCTGAACGGGCTCAGGCGCGGCAGGCGGCACGACCTCGAGCGCGGATGCGAGCGCAGGCTCGGGCGCGGCGGCGCGCTCTTCCTCGACGAGCAGCGCCTCGCGGGTGCGTGCCGCAGCAGAGCGGATGGAGCCCAGGGCCGTGCGGTCGATGCGCACGCGGGCCGCCTCGGCGGCGGCACGGCGCGCCACGCACGCCCCCACCTCTTCGGAAACGATGGTGCGCACGTACGTGGGCACATCGCGCGCCTTGAGCTCGGGAAAGCCTCCCAGCTGCGCACGCAGCACGCGATCGATCTCATGGAGGATGTTTCCCAGCTCGGCACTGGGCTCGTCCTTGCGGTGCGGCCGCGAGCGCGCCCACCGACCGTGCACGCAGGAAAACACGGTGCCGTCGGGCAGCTCGACGGCGGCATCGGGGTGCGGGGCTGGATCGAAGAACACCGCCGAGCGGAACATGGCGTAGGGCAGCGTCTCCTCACCGCCGAAGAGCCCCTCGGAAAAGCCGCGCTTGCGACGGCGCCGGCAGTGGTCGACCATGCGTGCGAACACCGCGCAGCAGCACTCCGCCATCTCATCGAAACGCTCGGAAAAGAGCTTGGAACGCTCGAGACGATAGCGCGATGCAGCTGCGAGCGCACGCGTGAAGGCGCCCGGCTCGGGCAGCCCCGGCAGCGCATCATCCCACCTCGCGGGATGCGAGCTGCCGAGCAGCGCATGCTCGGCAGCGTCGATGACGGCTATGGCATGGCCCGGCCCTGCATCGGGCGAGCCCGCGCCCAGCAGCTCGGCGTCGAGCCCATGGTACACGGCGTAGTCGCGCATCCACGTGGCCAGATAGACGTCGAGCGCGCCGTTTCCCGCGCGCTGCCCGTATGCCGCGCGCAGGCGCCCCAGGGCGGTATAGCCCTCGGCCGCATGCGCCACGCCCACGCCGCAGAGCAGCTCATAGGCATGCACGAAGAGAAACGACAGCGGCGCCTCGACCTCGTCGTCCGCCCGCCAGCGCGTGCGCCACGTGAAATAGCCGCGCAGCTGGGCGGTGGACATGTCCTCGTACGTGGGATAGTAGCGCTCGAAGCCGCCCCGATAGGGAGCATCATCGCGGTAGCTCTCCATAAAGCGGGCCTGCTCATAGAAGAGCTTCGGATCGGCGTACAAGAAGGCCCAGCGCTGCGAGCGACGTGCGAGAGCGCGCATCTGCGCGATGCGTTCGGGAACGGGCGATGCGGCCTCGGGCACGATATCCGCGAGGCCGGCGGCAGGCTCGGGAAGCGTGCGGGGCTCGCGGTGCGCACGCTGCGGCGCCGTGCGTTTGCGAAACGCATCCTTGCCGGTGCGGATGATGGGCTCGTCTTTGTAGAAGCCGCCCGAGAGCACGCGGCTCTCACGTGCGGCATCGAGTATGAGCTCGACGATCTTCTCGACCTTCATCGTCCACACCTCCTCTGAAATAACGTACACGTGTTCGTAAGTATAGCGCATGAAGAGGTGTTCGGCGCTCAGGAGCGCAGATATCGTCTCCATTTCATCGTGTGAAGGCTCCCGTTCCCGTACGTCGCTCGCGCACGGGCGCTCTGAACCCGGGCGTGTACACAAAATGCACGTAATGCTGCACAGATCCGGCGATGCCGTTCGCATCAGCCCCCGAGACTGCATAGAATGAGCGAATATGCCGCATGAGTGCATACTATTTGCCGCACATCGAATCCAAGCCGGAAGTTTGCAGCATTACGTGCATTTTGTGTACACGCCCCGGGTTCAGGGCAGCAGCATAGCGACCTCAGCCGAGCGCAACGCATCCGTCCTCTCGAGAGAAGAATGCACCGCCCGTGCAAGAAAGGGGGAATCACGGGCGGTGCGAGTGGGCCTATGCGACACGACAGGGAGAGGGGTCTGCGTGCGCAACGGCAGGAATCAACCATCTAAAAGTAGCGAGTGGTTAACTTCTGTCTTTCAGTATACGGATAATTCCTACAAGGGCAAGGGGATTTTGAAAAAATCTTTCCGCTTCTTCAATCTGTAACAATACCGTGTGATTTGCCGCGCGGCCCGGTCCGGTTGATACAATCGATACCGTTGACGGGGAGGTTGCATGCAGCACGACGTACGCCGCGCATCGCGACGGACACAGCATAGAAAACACGCTGCGAGCCTGCGGCGCGAGGCGATCCGCCGCAAGCGCATCGAGCGCTATCTGGCCTCCACGGACGCTCCCCAAGACGAATCGCGCATAGCGCGCCTCATCAACTCCTGGTGGAACCGGCTCATCGGCGCCATCTATTCCGGCAGCTTCGCCGATGAAACCGCGCGCTATGCAGCGCACCAGACCACTCGCGACTACATCTGCAACGCGCTCGGCCAAGCCGCCTGGGGCGCGCTGTTCCCCTTGCTCACCGTGGTGGTCACGCAGCTTGCGGGCGTCGCGCAGGCGGGCATGTTCTCGATGGCCTTCGCCATCGGCCTGCTTCTGCTCTTCGTGGCGAACTACGGCGTGCGCACCTACCAGGTATCCGACGTATCGGAGATGCAGTCGTTCAACGACTACCAGATCAACCGCATCATCACGTGCGCGGCCATGATCGCAATCGGGTTCATCTACTGCAAGATCCGCGCTTACAGCGAACCCATGATGTCCATCTGCATGGGCATGATCCTCTTCCGCGCCCTCGACGCGTTCGCCGATGTGTACGAGGGGCGCCTGCAGCAGCAGGACAAGCTCTACCTGGCCGGCATCTCCCAGACCATCCGCTGCGTGGCGGCCTTCGTCGTGTGCACGATTGTGCTCGCCGTGTCGCGCAACCTCGCGTGGGCGTGCTGGGCCATGGCCGTCGCCGAGGGCGTTGCGGTGCTTGCCATCACGCTGCCGCTCGCCTTCTTCGAAACCGACCGCTCGTACCCGTGGAGCACGCGCGCCGTGCGCGAGCTCTTCGCCCAGTGCCTGCCGCTCTTCTTGGCCATGTTTCTCTACAACGTGCTCGAGGCGCTGCCCAAATTCGCCATGGAGGGCACGCTTTCCTACGATAACCAGCTCTACTACAACGCGCTGTTCTTTCCCTCGCAGATGATCCTCATGCTCTTCGGCTTCATCTACAAGCCGCAGCTCGTGCGCCTGGCGACCATCTGGGCGAATCCCGACCAGCATGCACGCTTCGACCTGGTGATCCTCTCCATGTTCGGCGTCATCGTGGCCATCACCGCCGTCTTCGCGCTCGTGATGTCGTGGATCGGCATCCCGGTCATGAACTTCATGTACGGCGTGGACTTCGAGCAATACCGCTCGCTCATGCTGGTGATGATCGCCACGGGAGGCCTCTGCGCCGCCATCGACTTCCTCTACCAGGTGATCGCGCTCTTGCGCGAGCAGGGCTCCATCACCAAGCTCTACCTTATCGCCATCGCCTTCGCGATTCCCGTCGCGCTGCTCCTGGTCAGCTTCGCGCAGCTCGCAGGCGCTGTGGTGGCAAGCCTGGTGATCATGGCTATCCTGGTGGTGCTGCTCGTCTACGAATACAGCACCATCCGCCGACGCCTTGCGGAGCGGCCCTGGTAGCAGGTGCGCGCAACGCCCGAACCCTCTCAGCGTTTTTTAAGGACTCCCCTGCCATCATGTGCTTAGAACAAAGGCTACGGTCAACGTAGAGCAGAAGGGAGCGATCATGAACATCTTGAAGCATCTGAAGGCCCAGCGTGTGAGCGTGGTCGGAGCTGTCGCGGCGGCTGTGCTCTGCGGATTGCTGGGAGGCGTCTACGCCTTCGCGCAGGGAGGGCTCGCGACGCCGACACCGCCCGATGTCGAGAATGCCATCCTCTCCGGGGATGACTACTACAAGGATGAGGGCGGCGTCATCTACGAGTGGGACGACGGCAGATGGGAGATCGAGCGCGACAAGAAGATCGTAGACGGGGTTGTGTACGAGTTCGAGCACGGCGTCTGGGTGCGCGAGGATCCGCCCGCTCCGGCCCCCGCTCCGGCACCGACTCCCACTCCCGAGCCTGCACAGCCCGCGCAGCCTGCGCAGCCCGCACCCCAGCAGAACACGATCGTCTCCGGCGATGACACCTACATGGTCGAGAACGGCGTGGTCTACGAGTGGGACGATGGCGCCTGGGAAGTTGAGCATGACAAGAAGGTCGAAGACGGGGTCGTGTGGGAGTACGACGACGGCATGTGGGAGATCGACTACGACGATGACTACGACGATTACGACGACGATTTCGATGACGATGACTACGACGATGACTACGACGATTACGACGACGATTTCGATGACGGCTACGATGACGATTAAGCGCTTCTCCCCACAGGTTTTTACAAGGAACTGCCTGCAGCGATGCGGGCAGTTTCCCCGCTTTGCTACCATGTGAGATGCACCCCGTCGAAACGGATCCGCCATGAAGCTGCTCATAGTTGAGGATGAGGAGAACATCGCCCAGTACCTCGCGAAGAACCTCGAGGCGCAGGGGCACTCCGTTGACGTTGCCTTCAACGGCTCGGATGCTCTCGACATGATCCTCGAAAACCCCTACGACCTCATCACCCTCGACATCATCCTCCCCGGTCTCAACGGCTACGAGGTGTGCCGATCCGCGCGCGCCGAGGGCGTCGACGCCCCCATCCTCATGCTCACGGCCAAAGACGGCGAGTACGATGAGGTCGATGCATTCGAGATGGGAGCCGACGATTTTCTGCGCAAGCCGTTCTCGCTCGTGGTGCTGCTCGCCCGCATCGGATCGCTGCTGAGGCGCGGATCGCGCAGCCACACAGCCACCCTGGAGGCCGGCGATCTCGCCATCGACACCAAATCGCATGCCGTCACCTGCGGCGGGCGCGCGGTGGAACTCACGCCGCGCGAGTACGACCTGCTCGAGTACCTGGTCCGCAACCGGGGAAAGGCCGTCTCCAAGCAGGAGCTGATCGACTACATCTGGGGAAGCGGTTATCTGGGCAACGACAACATCGTCGAGGTCTACATCCGCTACCTGCGCAAGAAGATCGACGATGAGGGGGCCGAGAGCCGCATCACGACCGTGCGCAGCTTCGGCTATATGGTGGCCTAACATGGCGTCCTTCGGTCCTAAAAGCATCCGCGGGCGCACCGTCGCCGTCACGGTCGCGCTCTCCGCCGTCGCCATGGCCCTCATCGTGTCGGCCGTCGCTTTCGGGATGTTCCGCTCGCTGCGCCAAGCGCTGCTCGACACGCTCGAGGATCGCCTGGACAGCGCCGAGGCCGCGGTTCTGCAGGGCGATTTCGAGCGGGCGACCGACAATATGGGGTCGGTGCTCGTGGTGGTGCTCGACTCAACGGGAAACGTCGTCTCGGCGAGTTCCGAGAGGGCACGCAACCTGGACTACAAGGCGCTCGTCTTGGGCAAGCATGACCGCGACTTCGAGATCGATGATCTGCCCGCAGCTCAAGACGACGATGATGACGATGACGACATGCCCTCGGAGACGAGCAGCACCGGCGGACGGGAATCGTCCTACGGCGGCGCAGACGCAGATGCGGGCACGGGCGGCGGAAGCTACGATGACGACGACTACGACGATTACGATTACGACTCCGATGACGATTACGAGACCGACTACGACTACGACGATGATGATTACGACGACTTCGACGACGACTTCGACAACCACATAGGCGTCGGCCTCGCGCGCGCCATCCTATCGCACGTCTTCGGCGCTGCGAACGCCCAAGCGCCCGTGACCGATGCCACGCTCGCCCAGATCGCCGGCGAGGCCGGGCCGTTCCTCGTGGCGCAACGTCGCTGCACCTATGGCGGAGCGAACTACACGATCATCGCCATCGACTCCATCGCGGATGCGGTGGCGTCCGCATGGCGCGCAGCCCTGCTCCTCTCGGTGATCTTCGCGTTGCTGCTCGCGGCGATCGCCCGGTTCACCTGGATCATGTCGGGAAAAACGCTCCAGCCCGTGGAAGAGATGCGCACGGCGACCGAGCGCATCATCACGCAGGACCTCTCCGCACGCATCCCGGTACCGGGGCACGACCCGGATCTCAAGCCCTTGGCGGAGACGTTCAACGAGGTCATCGGCCGCATGGAGGATGACCTGCTCGCGCAGCGGCGCTTCATCTCCGACGCATCGCACGAACTGAAAAGCCCCGTCGCCGCGAGCGCGATGATCCTCGACACGCTCGCCGCGCACCCCGAATCCATCAGCGCGGAAGAGGCGATCGACGACCTGCGGCGCGAGAACGCGCGTATGCAGAGCATCGTGGGCGACCTGCTGGCCCTCGCACGCTACGACGAGGGGGGCGCTGCGGCCGACCTCGCCCCGTGCGACCTCATCGACCTCGTGTTCGAGCGCGTGGCTGCCATCGCGGCGCATTCATCGAAAACCTTCGATACCGGCGGCGTGGAACCCGTGATCGCCCGCGTGGACGCCCGCCTCATGTCGCACGCGCTGAGCAACCTGCTCGACAACGCCGAGCGCTTCTCCGCAACCACGGTGCGCGTGAGCCTGCGCGAGACGGACGGCCTCGTGCGCCTCTGCGTGGAGGACGACGGGCCGGGCATCGCGCCCGAGGACCGCATCCGCATATTCGAGCGGTTCGTGCGGCTGAACCAGGCCGCGCGGCTGGATCAGGCATCCGAGGCGGCCAAGAGCTCGACGGGGATCGGCCTCGCCGTGGTGAAGGCCGTTGCCGACGTGCATGGCGGACGCGCCTATTTCATCGATTCGGAGCTCGGCGGCGCACAGGCGGTGCTGGAGATTCCCGCAGGCACCGATTGACCCCGCACGGCCGCACGTAGGACGGCTTAGCCCACGATCTTGAGCGCCACTTCGGCGAGCTGCTCGTCGGATACGGCGCTCGGGGCGTCGCTCATGAGGTCGGATCCCGAGGTGGTCTTGGGGAACGCCATGACGTCGCGGATGGAATCGGAACCCGCCAGCAGCATGCACACGCGGTCGAGGCCGAGCGCGAACCCGCCCATGGGAGGCGCGCCGTACTCGAGGGCGTCCAGAAGGAATCCGAACTGCGCGCGGGCGCGCTCCTCCGTGAAGCCGAGAAGCTTGAGGATGCGCATCTGCAGCTCGGCATTGTGGATGCGCATACCGCCGCCACCGGCCTCGTAGCCATCCATCACCAGGTCATAGGTCCACGAACCAACCGAGAGCGGATCGGACTCGAGACGGTCGATATCGGCTTCGACGGGCTGGGTGAAGGGCTGGTGCTCGGCCGCATAGGCGCCGCGCTCCTCGTCCCAGTGCACGAGCGGAAAGCCCACGACCCAAAGCAGGTCATGGCCGTCGCGCGGAATCTCGAGGAGGTTCGCCATGTGGCTGCGCATGCCGCCGAGGATCTCATCGGCGGTGAGGCGCTCGCCCACCGCGAAGAGGATGAGGTCGCCGGCCTGGGCGCCCATCTCATCCTTGAGGGAGGCGAGCTCGCCTTCGGAGAGGAATTTGGCGATGGGACTCTGCACGGAGCCGTCCGCCTTAAAGGCGACCCAGGCGAGGCCCTTGGCGCCGAAGGAGGCTGCCACCTCGGAGAGCTTATCGATCTTGGAGCGTCCCCACACGCCGGCACCGCGCGCGCAGATGGCCTTGATATGCTGGCCCTCGATGGCGGACGCGGTTGCGAAGAGCTTGAATCCCGACTCGACGAAGAGATGCGTGAGGTCGTGGAGCTCCATGCCGATGCGGGTGTCGGGCTTGTCGGTGCCGTAGGTGTCCATGGCATCCCAGTAGCCGATGCGGCGCAGCGGGAGCTCCACCTGCACGCCCATCTTGGCGAAAGCCTCGGCGAAGATCTCCTCGAGCGCGCCCATGACGTCATCCTGGCTGACGAAGCTCATCTCGATATCGACCTGGGTGAACTCGGGTTGACGATCGGCGCGCAGGTCCTCGTCGCGGAAGCACTTGGCAACCTGGTAGTAGCGCTCCACGCCGCCCACCATGAGAAGCTGTTTGAGGAGCTGCGGGCTCTGGGGCAGCGCGTAAAAGCTGCCGGGCTGCAGCCGGCTGGGCACGATGAAGTCGCGGGCGCCCTCGGGGGTGGACTTGAAGAGCGACGGGGTTTCGACCTCCATGAATCCGCGGTCGTGCAGGGCCTGGCGGAGCGCGAAGGTGAAGTTGGAGCGTTGGCGCAGATTGGCCATCATCTTGGGACGGCGTATATCGAGGTAGCGATACTTGAGGCGCATGTCCTCGGAGAGCTCCACATGGTCTTCGATCTGGAACGGCGGCGTCTTGGAGGTGTTCAGCACCTCGATGCGCGTGCACAGCACCTCGATCTCGCCGGTGGGAAGGCTGGCGTTGGTTTGACCCTCGATGCGATGGCGCACCTCCCCCTCCACGAGGATGGGCCACTCGGGACGAACGGTCTCGGCGGCGGCGAACACCTCGGGCGCGCACAGATCGGGATCGAAGAAGATCTGCGTCAGACCCTCGCGGTCGCGCAGATCGATGAAGATGAGGCCTCCGAAGTCGCGGCGTGCGCGCACCCATCCGGTCAGCGTGACCGTCTGGCCGATATGGTGAGCGCGCAGTTCGGAACAGGTATGAGTTCGCATGGAATGAAGCGTCATGGCTTCTCCTCTCGCCCCTGCCGCCCCGTGTCGGTTCGGGCGGCTTCCCAGCAGACGGCAACGACGCGTAGACGGCACGCCGCTGCACAACCCATCATACTAGCACCGCTTGGCCGCGCACGGTATCGTGGTGTCAAACGAGCTGGCCGTTCGTCACCTGCAAGGGAGCCTTCGCGACAACGCTTATGCACGCGCAGAGCAAAAATGCGCCCACTTTTGGCGATATTGTGCGCCAAAAGAGTGTTCTTCAGTCATCGCAGCTTGCCGACTCACGAGTTTGCGCAGCTCATCGGCGCGCAGGGAGAGCCCTTGATGGCGGTTCGTCAGTACTTTCATGCACAATATCGCCAAAAGTGGGCAAAAAACCGGATTCGTCGTGCACAGAACGCATCCCGCGCTCTGACGGGCTGTGCCACAATGGTGGGGTTCCATCGCTTTCGAAAACCTGCTCGGGAGGCGCACCATGGCATATAGGCTCGTCGTGTTCGATCTTGATGGCACGCTGCTCGATACGTTGGGCGACCTCGCGTTCTCCACCAACGAGGCGCTCGCCCAAAACGGCATGCCCGGACGCACCCTGGAAGAGGTGCGCCGCTTCGTGGGCAGCGGCATCGCCACGCTCATCGAACGCGCCACGCCCCCGGGAACCGACCCCGCCACCATCGCCTCGGTGATCGAGGACTTCAAACGCTCTTACGCCATCCACGCCGCCGACACCACCCAGCCCTACCCCGGCACCCACGAACTCCTCGACGCTCTGCGAGCGCGGGACATCCGCTGCGCGCTCGTTTCCAACAAGGCCGATTTCGCCGTGCAGGATCTGGTGGAACGGTACTTCCCCGGGCGCTTCGACGTGGTATTGGGCGAGCGGCCCGACATCGCCAGAAAGCCCGCGCGCGACATGGTCGACTATGTGCGCGCACAGCTCGACGTGCCTATGGGAGACCTCGTCTACGTGGGCGATTCCGAGGTGGACTATGAAACGGCGGCTGCATGCGGCTGCGATCTCATCCTCTGCTCGTGGGGGTTCCGCAGCGAGCATGAGCTGCGGGGGCTCGGGTCGCCGACCATCGTCGGCACGCCCGAGGAGCTTCTCGCACGCATTTGCGCATAGTGCTTGTGGATTCGCTGTGGACGCCTCTCCGCCGCCCGAGAATTGCGCTCCATCCAAAAAGTATTTCCGAGCCGTCTGCTCATTCGAGCCGTTTGGGCGGTATAGTTTTTTCATCAGCTGGTCGCCCATCTTGGAAAGGACGTCGCCATGGGAAAGAAGGCATCTGAGGCACTCGACATCAACTACGAAGATCTGGCCGAATACCTGCACATCAATCATTCGGTGTACATGCGTGTCGGCCATGATATCTACTACCTGACCGACGCCAACTTCGAGGCATGGCGAGCTCAGGACACCTCGAAGCTCAACCACAAGGGCCATTTCACCGACTGCAGCCCGCTCGTGTCCACGGTTGACGAGTTCCTCTCGCTGCCCTTCGTCCACGGCAAGACCATCAAGGACGTCTTCGATCACGCCACGTTCTACGCATCCATCAAAGGATAGGCCCCGAACATCTCCGTACGGCACGCGGGGCAGGCACATCGCCTGCCCCGCTTTTCAGTGCGCACATGCGTGGAGACGCTACGCGTCGTGCCGCTCGCGCTTGAGATCTTTGAGCAGCGAGCGGTACTCGTTCTCCACCGCCACCTTGTACGGCGAGCGCTTGGTGTACGCGCGCACCTGCGAACGGGACTTGTTGATGGGTTGGAGCGTTCCGGGACCCGCGATGCACCCGCCCGGGCACGCCATGCCCTCGAGCAGGTATCCGGGATACGCTCCCTTCACCGCATCCTTCATCATCTGCCGGCAGTTCTCGAGACCCTCGGCGCACGCGACGCGCACCTCGCGCTCGGGATCCTTATCGTGGACGACGTTGACCACCGCGTGTGCCACGCCGCCGGCGATGGCGAAGCCGCGGCCGTCGGCGGACGCCACGGCGAAATCGCTCGTGCTGTCGTCGTGGAGCGACAGATAGTCGATCTGCTTGGCGTCCATCATGCCCGCCATCTCCTCGAACGTGAGTACGAAATCCACCTCGCTGCGGACGCTCTCGCGCATGGCCTCGAGCTTCTTGGCCGAGCAGGGCCCCACGAACACGATCTTGGCATCGGGATGCTGCGAACGCACCATGCGGGCCGTGAGCACCATGGGCGTGTGCGCCATCGAGATGCAGTTCGCGTATTCCGGGAACTCCTTCTTTGCCATGACCGACCACGCCGGACAGCATGATGTGCCCATGAACGGCAGCTCATCGGGCACCTCGCGCATGAAGTCCTCGGCTTCCTCCACGGTGCAGAGGTCGGCGCCGATGGCAACCTCCTCCACGCCCGAGAAACCCAGCAGCTTGAATGCTTCGCGGAGCTTGCCCACGTTGCCCTTGCCGCCGAACTGGCCCACGAACGCGGGCGCCACGATGGCGATGACCTCGCTGCCGTGCGTGATCGACCAGATGACCTGGCCGAGCTGGCTCTTGTCGGCAATGGCGCCGAAGGGGCAGTTGACGAGGCACTGCCCGCAGCTGACGCACCGCTCGTAGTCGATGTCGGCGCGACCGTGCTCGTCGGACCCGATGGCGTGCATGCCGCAGGCTTCGGCACAGGGGCGCTTGTGATGGTGGATCGCCTGATAGGGGCACGTTTTGGCGCAGAGCCCGCACGTGATGCACGCTTCCTGGTCGATGAAGGCGCGCTTGTTGACGAAGGTGATCGCGCCCTTGGGGCAGATCTCGCGGCACGGGTGCGCGAGGCATCCCTGGCAGGCGGACGAGACTTCGAACACGTTGTCCTTGCAGGCGTTGCACGCGAACGTGATCACGTTGATGAGCGGCGGCTGATAGTAGGTCTCGGCAACCGTGGCACCCTGGATTCCCTCGGAGATACGCGAGGGGCGGTCGAGATCCTGCAGCTGCATGCCCATGGCCAGGCGGATGCGCTCGGAGATGATCGCGCGCTCGAGAAAGATGCTCTCGCGGTAGGTGGCCTCGACGCCCGGGAGGATCTCGTAGGGCAGCTTGTCGACGGCCCGATCGACGAACGAGCGCACGTTGGGGCCGTCGTACTCCCCCGCCTCGTAGCACACGCGCGCTACCTCGCGAAACACCTTACGGCGGATCTCAGACAGATTGGTGTACACACCGCGCATGGTATCGGGCACGGCCATCTCCTCTCCCTGAAGGTCGTGACATCATTGATTCAGTATGGACCATTCGTGGTTCGCAGGCACGGTGAAGCCGAGAAAGCGTTGCGGCCACTCGGTGCGCAGCACCATCCCCTCGCCTGTTACGGGGTGGGCGAGACGCTCTTCGAGCGCGTGGAGCATGAGCCCGCTCGGGCTGGCAGGCCCCTGGTAGAGCGCGTCGCCCACCACGGGATGCCCGATCGCGGCCATATGCACGCGGATCTGGTGGCGCCTGCCGGTTTTGAGCTCGAGCTCCACGAGCGTCGCGTTGCCGAACACGCCCAGCGGGCGCACGATGGTGGCGCTGGGCTTCCCCGTCTTCGAGACGCGCATCCTGCGCGCATCGTGGCGATCGCGGCCGAGGGCGAGCTCGATGGCGCGCTCCCCGCCTGCAAGCGCGCCGGCCACGAGCGCCACATAGCGCTTGCGGACCTCGCCTCGGGCGATGGCTGCGTCGAGCGCGGGCTGCACGGTCTTGTCGAGCGAGAAGAGCACGATCCCCGTGGTGTCCACGTCGAGGCGCTGCACCGCCTGGCATGCTGCGGCCTGCGGCACCTCGCCGAGCAGCGAGCGCACCTCGTCGGTGAGCGTTCGCGCACCGGTTCCGTCGCCATGCACGAGCATGCCCGCGGGCTTGTCGGCGGCAAGCAGAAACGGATCCTGATATATGATGGCGGAGTGTGCACACATTTTGAAACCCAAATCCCTCTCACAGAGCGCTATAGTTAGATGGAGCGAACCGCAGCGCCTTAATCGTATCCCATGCGGGCCGAGGAGACACTATGGATCAGACGTCGAAAAACTCCGAAGAGAGCAGCGCGCTCGAGCATCTCCCCCACATCGACAAGCCCGTCTTGACGCCGATCGGCGAGGTCGACGCGGAAGATGCCGAAAGCGCCGCCGCCTACCAGAGCCTCATGCGCCATCGCAAGGAGCGTCGGCGCAAGAAGCTGCTGCGCATCGCCATCGTGGCGGGCGTTGTCGTTGCTATCGTGCTCTTCAACGCGATACGCAGCCTCCTCTCGAACGAAGGGGACGCGAGCGAGATCGCCATCCCCACCGAGTTCGTCTACCGCGACGACTTCAGCGAGTCCGTCTCGGGCACCGGTTCGGCCAAGCCGCGCGAGCAGGTCACCGTGGCGGCCGATCTCACGGGTGAGGTAGAATCCGTCGAGGTGGCCGTGGGCGACACGGTATCCGAGGGCCAAATCCTCATGAACGTGAAGAACGACAGCCTGGATAAGGCTGCAGACGATGCGTGGTACGCCTACAAGGACGCCGAGATGGCAGAGGGTAAGGCGCAGGATGCCCTCAACGCCGTATGGTACGAAGATGTAGACCAATTCGCCAAGGACGAGGCGTACATCGCGCTCATGAAGGCGCGCGGCGCAACCGAGAGCGCCTACAGGGCCTACGAGGAGGCGGCGCAGAAGGCTCGCGACCGCACCGTGCGCGCGCCCATTGCGGGCACCATCCTCAATCTCGGCGGCATCACCGTGGGCCAGCAGCTGGGGGCCGCGAGCACGGCTACCGAGAGCCCCGCACCCGCAAGCACCGGCATCCAGATCGCCGACCTCTCGCAAATGTCGGTAGGCATCGAGGTGAGCGAGATAGACATCTCGAGGATCGAGGTGGGCCAGCATGCCACCGTGACCTTCTCGGCGCTTCCCGGCGTTGAAGCCGAGGCGCACGTGACCGAGATCGCCACGCTCTCCTCAAGCGGCAGCGACGGCTACTCCGGCGGCAACGTAACCTACACCGTGACCCTTTTGATCGAGGAGCCCGACCCTCAGCTCAAGCCCGGCATGAGCGCGAGCGTGCATATCGACGTGCAGTACATCCCCGACGCGCTCTGCGTGTCGACGGGAGCCCTCATGTCCGATGACGGCGAGACGTACTACCTGCTGGTGAAGAACCCCGAAAGCGGCGAGTTCGAGCAGCGCTACGTGAATGTCGTCGCCGAAAGCTCCACCACCGCCGTCGTGGAAGGGGACATCGCGGAGGGCGACGAGGTGCAGGGGGGCGCGGTCCAGCCGAACTTCGAGCAGGACGACATGGGCGGCGGCGGTATGACGGTGGTCTACTAGCCATGGCGCGCCCCGTCATCGACATCCGCGGCATCCACCGCATCTACGAGACGGAAGCGGGCTTCACGCACGCATTGCGCGGCGTGACGCTCACGGTGGAACGCGGCGAGTTTCTGGCCATCATGGGCCCGTCGGGCTCGGGCAAATCTACCCTCATGAACATCCTGGGCTGCCTCGACACGCCCACCTCCGGCACGTATCGACTGGAAGGCCTCGAGGTGAGCTCCCTTGACGATGACGATCTTGCCGAGATCCGCGCCACACGCCTGGGCTTCGTGTTCCAGTCGTTCAACCTGCTTCCGCGCGCCACGGTGATCCGAAACGTCACGCTCCCCCTCGTCTACTCCGATGTGCCGCGCGCCGAGCGCGAGCTGCGCGCCTGGAAGGCACTCAAATCGGTAGACCTGCCCGAGGAGTACTACGAGCACAAATCCAACGAGCTCTCGGGCGGGCAGATGCAGCGCGTGGCCATTGCGCGCGCCCTGGTGAACGACCCGGCGCTCGTCCTCGCAGATGAGCCCACGGGCAACCTCGACACGGCGACAGGCGAGATGGTGCTCAAGACCTTCGCGCGCATGAAGCGGCGCGGCAAGACCATCGTGCTCATCACCCACGATTCCGAGGTGGCAGCCTGGGCCGACCGCACGGTGCACATCCGCGACGGAAAGCTGCTCTCCGACGAGCAGGAGCGCGCCTATGTAGCAGCGACGACGCACAGGGAGGCGAGCGCATGAAAGTCGGCGACCTCATCCGCGAGACGGGCTCCGCGCTCGACGCCAATCGCGGCCGCAGCCTTCTCACGGTGCTCGGCATCGTCATCGGCATCACGGCGGTCATCGCCATGACGGCGCTTATCGACGGTATGAAGTACGCCCTCGTGGGTCAGCTGGGCCTCAACCGCGCACGGCTCGTCTATATCAGCTGCTGGACGCAGTACGGCAGCGTCACGGCATCCGATCTGGAGAAATGGGAGCAGGACCTCCCCGGCTACGAGTTCATCACCGGCACCTCCTACGGATGGGGCGAGATAACCGCAGAGGGCAACAGCGCAAACGGCCAGATCGTAGGCACCTATCTCGACTATTTCGACGCAATGGACGTCAATCTGGTCGAAGGCCGCCTCTATACGCAACGCGAGGTGGACAAGGGCTCGCTGGTCATCGTGATCGACGAGACCACCGCCCGCACGCTCTACGGAACCGGCGGCCCCTACACGGGCAAGACCCTCAAAATCGGCAACTACGACTACACGGTGATCGGCGTCACCGAAGCATCGCAGATGACATCCAACACCTCCTACATGCCCTTCACGACGGTGAACACGCGCGTCAATAATTACGAGAGCATGGACCAAATCTTGGGCTATGCGCGCGAGGACGTGGACCCCGACGAGCTTGCCGAGCAGACCACCGAGTATCTCAGAACCACATACGACATCGACGAGGAGGAGGGCAATGGCTACGTGTACGTGTACACCATGGCGTCCGTTTCGCGCCAGCTCGATTCCACGATGATGTCGTTCCAGATACTCATGACTGCCGTGGCGTCGATCTCGCTCGTGGTTGGCGGCATCGGCATCATGAACATGATGCTCACCAACGTGACCGAGCGCATCCGGGAGATCGGCCTGCGCAAGGCGCTGGGCGCGCGTGCAGGCGATATCACCATGCAGTTCTTGGTCGAGAGCGTGACGCTCTGTATGGCGGGCGGCGTGATCGGCATCCTCGCGGGCTACGGCGGCGCATGGGCGCTCACGGGTCTAGCCGGAGGGCTTATGGGCCTCGATGGGATCCAGCCCGTCATAACAACCAGCGCTGTAGCCATGGCCACGGGGATCTGCGTGGGCATCGGCATCGTCTTCGGCTATTACCCGGCGCGCCGAGCAGCCAAGCTCGACCCGGTCGAATCCCTCCGCTATCAGTAAGGCATCGAATGGTCAGAGCATCCGAAGCTTATTGAGATCGCACGTCATCACCGCCTGCGCGTCGAATGCTCTGACCGTTCGACGCCATATGAAAGGATCTGTATGCAGTACGAAATCAGAGGTGGCCAGTTTCCCGTGGTCATCTGCAACCTCGAGGCGAACGAGACCATGATCACCGAAGGTGGCTCGATGGTCTGGATGACCCCCAACATGCACATGGAGACGATCGGGGGCGGCATCGGCAAGATGTTCTCGAAGGCGTTCTCGGGTGAGCGGATGTTCCAGAACCACTACACCGCCCAGGGCGGTCCCGGCATGATCGCATTCGGATCGAGCTTCCCCGGCAAGATCATGGCCATCCAGCTGGAGCCCGGGCGCGAGTTCATCCTGCAGAAGCGCGCCTTCCTGGCAAGCGAGGCGACCGTGCAGCTCGACATCCACTTCAACAAGAAGGCCAGCGTGGGCATCTTCGGCGGCGAGGGCTTCATCATGCAGCGCATCTCCGGCACCGGCCTGGCCTTCGCCGAGATCGACGGCGAGCTCGTCGAGTACCAGCTTGCACCCGGCCAGCAGATGATCGTTGACACGGGCAACGTGGCGGGCTTCGATCCCACCGTCGGCATCGAGATCCAGCAGGTCGCAGGCATCAAGAACAAGGTGCTCGGCGGAGAAGGCCTCTTCAACACCGTGCTCACCGGCCCCGGGCGCATCTGGCTGCAGACCATGCCCATCTCGAGCGTCGCGGGCGCTGTGAGGCCCTATATCGCCACCAACTAGATACGGTCGCATCTCCTCATAGGAACCGTACCGCACAGCGGGGCGCGTTGCCGAGCAGCGCGCCCCGTTTTCCTAGAGCATGGAGACAACCTTCTCGGCAAGCTGCCCAAGCGGAACAAGCTCCTGCTCATGCGTCGCCATGTCGCGGACGGTCGCGCTTGCGGCGGCCACCTCATCGCCGCCCAGCACCACGCACACACGGGCGCCCAGCTTGTCAGCGAGTTTGAACTGGCTCTTGAGCGAACGGCTCTGGTAGTCGGACTCGGTGCGGATGCCGGCAGCCCGCAGCAGGCGCGTGGCCGTGAAGGCAGCGCCGCGCTCATCGGGCGTGCATGCCACGAACACGCAGGCTTCGGGCTCGGCTTCGAGCGTGCGTCCGAGCGCCTTGAGGGCGAGCGAGATGCGCTCGAAGCCCACGGCGAAGCCGATGCCGGGAGTGGGTTTTCCGCCCTCGATCTCCATAAGTCCATCGTATCGTCCGCCGCCGCCGATGGCGCTCACGCCCGACTCCAGCACGTCCACCTCGAAGACCGTGCGGGTGTAGTAGTCGAGGCCGCGCACGAGCGTGGGATCCTCCACATAGTCGATGCGCGCTTCATCGAGATAGGCTTTCACCTGCGCGTAATGTGCAGCGCAATCGTCGCACAGGCTGTCGGTGACGAGCGGAGCTGCTTTCATGACCTCGCGGCAAGCAGGGTTCTTGCAGTCGAAGGCACGAAGCGGGTTGAGATCCGCACGCTCGCGGCAGTCATCGCACATCTCGTCGGCATGGGCGAGGATGAAATCGCGCACGCGCGCACGGTACTGAGGACGGCAGGATGCGTCGCCCATCGAGTTGATGCGCAGCGCGAGCGATGCGGCGGGAAAGCCCAGACGCTCGTAGAACTCCATCAGCATGATGATGAGCTCGGCATCGAGAGCCGCATCGGAGGCACCGAGCACCTCGACGCCCACCTGGTGGAACTGACGCAGGCGGCCCTTCTGGGGGCGCTCGCCGCGAAACATCGGACCCGCATACCATACCTTCACGGGAGCGGCGCCCTGCGGAACGAGGTTGTTCTCAACGGCCGCGCGCACAAAACCTGCGGTGCCCTCGGGACGCAGCGCCAGCTTCTGACGCGCCTTGAGCCCGCTCTCGTTGCCTGCGGCCAGCAGATCGCCCAGCAGCGCGCCGGAAACCACGCGGAACATCTCCTTGCGCACCACGTCGGTGGACTCTCCGATGCCATGGACGAAGGTATCGACCTGCTCAAGCGCGGGCGTCTCGACGGCATCGAAGCCGTATGTCGAGAAGACCTCGCGCGCCGTGGCGAGCATGTGCTCCCACTCGCGCATATACGGGCCGATGAGATCCTCGGTTCCCTGAACCTTCTGCGGCATGGTTCCTCCTCGTGGTAGATTGGGCACGCATCAGTATACCCCATGGAACGGGGCGCCCCTCGAAACGGAGGGGCGCCCCGCATGCGTTGCTCGCACGCTGCAATGCTATACGTCGATCTCGACGACCCAGCCCTCGGGACCTTCGATCTCGCCTGCTTGAATGCCGGTGAGCGTGGCGCGGAGCTTTGCCATCACAGGGCCGACCTGCTCCATGCCGCTCGAGAACACGTGCTCAACGCCCTCGATGTCGACGACCTTTCCGACGGGGCTGATGACGGCTGCGGTGCCGCACATGCCGCACTCGACGAAGCCGTCGATCTCATCGAAGCGCACCAGGCGCTCCTCCACCTCCATGCCGAGCATCTCGGTCGCCACGGTCACGAGCGAGCGGCGCGTGATGGAGGGAAGGATGGAATCGGTGAGCGAGGTGGGCACCACGAGCGTGCCGTCCTTGTCGACGAACAGGAAGTTGGCGCCGCCGGACTCCTCCACGTAGGTGCGGGTCTGCGAGTCGAGGAACATGTTGTCGGCGAAGCCCTGGGCGTGCGCCTCGACGCTGGGGTACAGCGACATGGCATAGTTGAGGCCGGCCTTGATGTTGCCGGTGCCGCAAGGGGCGGCGCGGTCGTACGCGGACACCTTGAGGGCGACAGGCTTGACGCCGCCCTTGTAGTAGGGGCCGACGGGTGTGACGAGGATGCGGAACTGGTACTCGGTGGCGGGCTTGACGCCGATGACGTCGCCCGTGGCGAACATGAACGGACGGATGTAGAGCGCGGCTCCGCTGCCGAAAGGCGGCACCCATGCAGCGTTGGCCGCAACGACCTGCTTGACCGCATCGACGAATCGGCCGGTCGGGAACGGCGGCATGCAGAGACGCTGGGCCGAATCGTACATGCGCTGAGCGTTCATGTCGGGGCGGAAGCACACGATGCGGCCATCTTGGGCGGTATAGGCCTTGAGGCCCTCGAAGACCTCCTGGCAGTAGTGCAGCAGGCCGGCGCACTCGCTCATCACGACGGTATGGTCGGGTGTGAGGCCGCCGGCATCCCATGCCCCGTCCTTCCACGTGGAAACATAGCTGTAGTCGGTGCGCATATAGGAAAAACCGAGGCCGCCCCAGTCGATGTCCTTCTTTTCCATGGTGATCCTCCTCGATGAGAAGCGTATCGTTATCTATACGATAACGCCGCAGGGCAGGCGAAGCCAAGCGGTTGCCCAAGCATTTACAATGTGGGAAGACGCTGCCGTTCGAGAGGAGAAGACCCATGCGCATGTTCCGCAACGACTACTCCGAGGGTGCCGCGCCCGAGATCCTCGAAGCGCTGGTCGCCACCAATGCCGAGCAGCACGTGGGCTACACCGAAGGCGATCCGCACTGCGAACGCGCCCGTGCGCTGATCCGCGCGGCCTGCGGGCGCGAGGACGTGGACGTGGAGTTCTGCGTGGGCGGCACGAGCGCCAACATCGTGGGGGTCACGGGGATGCTCCGCGATTGGGAAGGCGTCATCTGCACGCGCGACGGCCACATCAACGTTCACGAGACCGGCGCCATCGCGGCATGCGGACGCACCGTGTTGGCCACGCGCGATGCCGATGGGTTCCTCTCGCCCGAGGAGGCCGAGCGCGTATGGACGTTTCAGACGGGCACCGGCCGGCATATGACCAGGCCTGCTGCAGTCTATATCTCCAACACCACCGAGCTGGGCGGCGTATGGGGCAAGGAGCGCTTCGACGCCCTCTGCGACTGGGCGGAACGCCGCGGCCTCAAGGTTTTCCTCGACGGTGCGCGGCTCGGCAGCGCCCTCACCTCCCCTGCGCGCGACGGCCTCACGCTGGAGCACATCGCACGGCGCACGAGCGCATTCTACATCGGCGGCACCAAGAACGGCCTGCTCTTCGGCGAGGCCATGGTCATCTCCGATCCGGGTCTCAAAGAGAGCTTCGGCTATCTTATCAAGGAGCGCGGCGGCCTCATGGCCAAGGGACGGCTGCTCGGCGTGCAGTTCGCGCGCGCATTCGAGCGGGATGGCGCCGGAGACGCCCTGTACTGGAGGCTTGCCCGCAACGCCAACGAATGCGCCTTCAAGCTGCGTGAGGGCCTGGTGGCGCTCGACTTCGAGCCGGCGGGCGACGCACCTTCCAACCAGCAGTTCTTTCTACTCGATCCCGAGATCGCCGCAGCATTCGCCGAGACGGCGGGCTGCGAGATCTTCGAAACCCTGCCCGACGGCCGCCAGCTCACGCGCTTCGTGTGCTCGTGGGCGACGAAACCCGAGGATGTGGACGAGCTGCTGGCCTTTGCCCGGACGCTCTGAACCGACGATGGCTTACCTGCTGCAGGCATTCGGCTCGGAGTCGTCCGGGCATCGTTTTCATTCTTGTGTCGCGCACGTGCGCCCGAAGCACGATTTTGAACCGCGCGCCCTCAGATCAGAACAGGGAGCAGGCTTCGGCCCACGTGCCGACGGACGCATCGGCCGCAGAGACGTCCTGCACGATCGCGGATCCCGTAAAGGCAACCGTATAGATGCCCGCTGCCTGAGCTGCCGAGATGCCGAACGACGAATCCTCGAAGACCACGCACTCGCCTGCCTCGACACCGAGAAGCTCGAGGGTTTTCAGATACGGTTCGGGGCTGGGCTTGAGCGTCTCCACCATCTCCCGGCACACCACCGCATCGAAAGAGCTCACCAGGCGCAGGCGGTTGAGCGCGAAAAGGATGTCGCATGCAGCCGTCGAGGATGCCACGGCGCATAGCATGCCGCGCTCTTTCAGCAGACGGATGAACCCGTAGAACCCCTCGAACGGTTCAAGTGGATCGGCACGATAGATGCGGGAGGTGCGCGCGATGTCGGCGAGGTAATCGTCAAGGGTCTGGGCGACACCCCAGCGCTCGAGGATGGGCGGAACGATGACGCAATCGTCCCCGCCCACGAACGAGAGGAGTTCATCCTCATCGAGCTCGATACCGTAGCTGCGCATGATGCTTTGTACGTAGCGGCTGTTCGCGCTCTCGGTGTCGCAGATGGTGCCGTCGAAGTCGAAGATAGCGGCTTTGATCGTGCGGGGGAACTCCCTCATGGTTTCTCCTCCGTGCGGAGCGCGCGGCAACTCGATGCATGTGCCAATGCCCCATACTAGCAAACGAAATATGAAAGCAGGCCAGCATGCAAGCTGACCTGCGAGAAATCCTGGAGCCGGGATCGGGACTCGAACCCGAGACCTACGCATTACGAGTGCGTCGCTCTACCAACTGAGCTATTCCGGCGCAGCACATAACTATAGCAGACCGCGTGCTGTGCGGACAAGCACACATGCGAATGGTGGAAAACTTCCTCACCGACCCGGACAGGGCGGAACGGTGCTTCTCACCTCGTCCTCGGTGACTACGGGAATGCCCGCGTCGCGCACGAGCGCAGAAAACGTTCCCCACCCCGGCACGCGCGTGCCCGTGAAGGTGCCGTCGTAGATGATGCCCGCACCGCATGAGGGGCTGTTTGATTTGAGCACGGCGCACTCCACGCCCGCAGCCAGCACCTCCTGCAGGCTGAGCTCGCTTCCCCGCACGAACGCCTCGGTCACATCGGTGCCGTCGGCGAGCAATACCCTGCCGCCGCGCTGCTCCGCAGGCGGGCGCGGCACGGGGAGGCGCGCGGCGACCTCGGGGCACACGCGCACCACCTCCACGTCGGAGCGTGCCGCGAGCGCCATGACGGCGGGGCAGGGCTTCGCTCCGCCATCGTAGCGCACCGGGTCCCCGAGCAAGCAGGCGCTGACGGCGATCTTCATGGCAGGCGATTCCGCGTGACGCGCCTAGACGCCGAGCGTGGCGATCTCGATGGAGGCGCTGCTCAGCAGGCCGTTCACGTAGTTGGTCCACTCCTGCGAGGCATTGCTCGATGCGGCGGCATAATCCTGGTAGGCGATGAAGAAGGCCTGCTCGGCCGCCTCATAGGTCGCCTCCTCGTTGGAGATGGGGAAGGTCTGCAGCGTGGCATAGTAGGCACCGTCGGTGCGGGCCCAGGTGTTGTTCTCCGCATCCCACTCATCGCCGAGCAGCGCGATCACGTAGTCAGCATACTCCTGGGATGCGGTGTCGCGATTGCCGTCCTCAGGCTCTTCGGGCGCTGTAGGAGCCTCGCCCACGCCGACTTCGGCAAGGACCTGGTCGCGCAGCCCCTTCATCACGGCGGATTCGCCGAGCATGCGCCTGACGGTATCCTCGGTATACCCATAGGCCGAGGCGATGGTAGTGTAGTCGTCGGTGCCGAGGACCTCCATCGCGTAGGCGGAGATGTCCTCATCGGTCACGGTGATATCGCGCGCCTGGGCTTCGCTGAGCACGATGGCGTTGCGGGCATAACCCAAGACCGCGTCGGCCGAGGGCATCGCATAGGTGCCGTCGGCGTTGAGCGCCATCTCGAGCGAAGAGCCGTCCTCGATGACCTCGCGCGCCGTGATCTCATGCCGCTCGCCGCCGTAGGTATAGGTCGCCACCACGGTGTCGAGCTCGGCTGCGGAGAGCGTGACACTGTTCAGGGGGTTGGAAGCGTCGCGGGGAGCCAGCATGAACCTTCCCACGAGCAATCCCGCAACCAGGCAGCAGACGCCGACGATCAGCGCCACCACCGAGCTCGGAACCTTCTTCGGACCCTGTTTTTTCTTCGCCATTGTGCAGTCCTCTCTTCACGGCGCCGTCACGTGCCCGTGCGTCTACCTCTCAGCCTTCACGGCATCGATGATCTTCTCGGAATAGGTTTTGATGAAGGACGAGCCGTTCTCGGCATCGAAGCTCACGCGCTCGGCGAGCGCCTGCGCCGTGGCGTCGGAGATGCTGCCGCCCGCCATCTCGAGCAGGCCGACGAGCATATCGTGGTACTCCGCATCGCCGTGGAAGCACTGGATCGCCTCGTCGAGCAGGGGCCATGCCTCATCGGAGCGGTCGGGTGCGACGGAGGCGTAGCGCGCCAGGAACAGGAAGGCGGCCAGGCGCACCGTCGCGGAGCTTTCGTCGAAGAGCGCCGCCTCGGCACCCTCGAAGGCGCCGAACGTCTTGTCGCTGTAGAGCGGCACGAGCGTGGTGAGCGCATCGAGCGCCTCCCAGCGGGTTTGCGCCTCGGGCCGGTAGAGGGCATCCACCAGCGCATCGACATGGGGCTCGAGAAGCTCGGGCGCGGCATGGGCGATGGACACGACCTCGAAGCCCGCATCCTGCCGCCTGCGTCTACTCGAGCAGGACAGCTCCTCGATCAGGGATTGCACCAGCTCTGGCGTGTATGCGACCGGATCAGCGCCCTCTTCGGGCGCCTCTGCGTCGGTTACGATCTCATCGGACATGTGCACATCCTCCTAGCGGTGGTGGTGGCCGCAGCAGCCGTCGCCGTCATGGTGATGCCCGCAGCAGCACTCGTCATCGTCGCATTCGTCGCCATCGCGGCGCTCGGCCAACGACCAGTCGAGCCCTGCGGCGGCACCGTCGGCTTCGCTTGCATACAGCAGGCTGAGCGCCTGCGTGCCCAAACGCGAACCGCCGACAGTACAGAGTAGATCAAAAAGCGCGAACGCTGTCTCGGTTCCCGGCAGGGTGAGCTCAAATTCCTCAGAATGTGCAAGCGCGAGGCCAAGATCCTTACGCAGGTGCTCGGCAAGAAAACCCGGTGCGTAGTCGCCCGCGAGCGCCTTGGGGGCCAGCGTGCGCGAAGCACCCGACCCGCCCGTCCCGCTGGCCATGAGATCGAGCACGGCATGCGGGTCGAGGCCCGCCTGCTCGGCAAGCGACAGCGCGTCGGCGTAGCCCACCATGCACGAGGCGAGCGACACCTGGTTGCAGAGCTTGGCTGTCTGGCCTGCGCCCGCATGCCCGAAGAAGCACATCTTCGACGAGAAGGCCCTGAGCAGCGCGAGGAGCTCCTCGGGAAGATCGCGTTCGGCTGCGCCGACGATGAGCGTGAGCGTGCCGTCGAGCGCACCCTGCTGCCCGCCCGTGACCGGGCAGTCGAGAGCGTGGACATCCTCCACCTCGGCGGCGTCGTGGATGTCGCGCGCAAGCTCGGGCGACGAGGTGGTGAGATCGACGAGCCATGCGCCCGGGCGCGCGTGCGCCAGCACGCCGTCGGACGCAAGGTACACCTCTTCCACGTCTTCAGGGTAGCCCACCATGGTGAGAACCGCATCGGCGCCCGTCACGGCCTGCGCGACGCTTTCCGCCCAAGCAGCGCCGCGCTCCACAAGCGCTTCCGCCTTGGCCTTGGTGCGGTTATGCACGACGAGCTCGTAGCCCGCGTCGAGGATGTGGCTCGCGATGGCCGAGCCCATGATGCCCGTGCCGATGAACGCCACCTTGGAGATGGTTGAGTGAGACATCGTTGTTCCCTTCGCCTACGCGCGTGAGCGCACCTTGCGGGCGATGCGGTCGGTGAGCGAGAGCTTCTCGCGGCGATCGCCGCCCCAAAATCCCACGGCTACCATGCCCGGACCCACATGGGCGCCGAGCACCGGCGAGATGACGCTGCGGATAACCAGCAAGCCCTCGCAGCCCTTCTCCTTGCGCAGGTGCTCCTCGAGCCAGTCGGCGTCCTTCTCGGCATCGGCATGCATGATGGCGATGGGCAGCGACAGGTCGTTGCACCAATTTTCTTTGAAGTCGGACACGAGCGCGCGCAGCGCCTTCTTGCGGCCGCGGCAGATACCCTTCAGGGTAAGCGATCCGTTGAGATCGAAGGAGAGCTCGGGCTTGATATCGAGCTTGCCGCCCAGCTGGGCCGCAGCGGGCGGGATACGCCCGCCGGCAGCCAGCGCGTCGAAGCTTTCGAGCGTGAAATAGCCTTGGACGTAGTAGCGTGCCTCCTGTGCCCACGCGAAGAGCTCGGCCGCCGAGGCGCCGTTGCCCGCCAGACGCACCGCCTCCACGGCCAGCAGCTCGGCGCAACCCGACGGGCAGAGATTGTCGAGCACGTAGAGCTCGAAATCGGGATAGGCCTCGGTGATCATGGCCTGCGCCTGCTCTGCCGCATGGATGCTCGATGAGAGCCCGCCCGTGAAGCCCAGATAGATGGTGGGGGTGCCCTCCTTGGCAGCGCGCTCGAACACATCGTAGTAGTAGCCCGGCGACACGGCGGCGGTGGTCACGTGGGCCCCGCCGCGCAGCGTATCGTAGAACTCCTTATAGGAGATGGACTCCCAGATGTCGTCGAGATGCTCGACGCCGTTGACGATGTAGGGAAAGCCGATGATCTCCACGCCCAGGCGGTCAGCTACCTTGGGCGCAAAATCGGCGCAGGTATCCACGATAATATGGACGTCGCGGTGCGCCTTGAACGCGCGCACCGCCTTGACGACATCCGTGGGAACGTAGTTATTGTTGGGAGTGGACACGCCCTCGAGATCGTAGGCGTCCTCCGGCTTGCGTGTGCTGACCTCTTCCGTGGCTCTGTCAGTCATTCTCCTCCTCGATCTTGGGCTTGATAATGCCGTATCCTCCATTCTTACGATGGTAGATCACATTGATCAGGCCGGTCGTGGCATTGGTAAATACATAGAAATCATGGCCGAGCAGGTCGGTTTGGACGAGCGCCTCCTCTTCGGTCATGGGCGGAAGGTCGATGACCTTCTCGCGCACGAGGATGTCGTCATCCTCGTCCTCTCCTCCGGGAATGATAAGGTCGGCGAGGTCTTCCACGTTGGAGGGCACGGCGATGCGGCCTCCCCTCTGACGGCGATCGACCACGCGCGTCTTGTATTTACGGAGCTGGCGGCTCACCTTATCGGCAGCGGAATCGATGGCAGCATACATGTCGTCGCCCGAAGCCACAACGCGCACCACGTTGTCGCGCACGAACACCGTGACCTCGCAGGCCTTACGCTCGAGGTTGGAGGGGTTCTTGTCAACGCGCAGCACGCAATCGCAGGTCATGGGAGAGATGTCGAAGACCTTGAACGCCGATCCCAACTTGTCTTCCACATGAGAGCGCAGGGCGTCGGTGATTGCAACCTTGCGACCGGAGATTCTGATGTCGACCATACGTGCCTCCTTTGTGCGGTTACTGCTGTGCACTCCCGGCGAACCGGATGTGCCTTACTTAGGACGATACCCGAGAATTGACTTTGATTCACAGGGGTTCGGGATACGGCGGCAACAAAGCGGTGAAGCACGGCCGACGGTTGCGCAGAGCCGTCGGCGCTATCGTTTCTCCAAATTCGACACGATGGGGCGCGCTACACGAGCCCCTTGATCCGGGTTGCATCGGTGGCGTTGGGCATGCCGCCGATCCACTTGATGCGCACCAGTTCGAAGAGGCCGTTGGTTTGGATGGTGTCGAGCGCAGACTGCACGTTGACCTGGAGCGTCGTGTTGCTGGAGGCAACCGCGATGCCCTCTGCAGCGGGCACGTCGAGCGTGCCGCAGAGGGAGATGCTGCTGTAGAAGGACGCGAGGTACGCACCGGAGTAGAGATCGCAGCAGACGTACTGCACCTCGCCTGCGGCAAGGGCCTCGAAGGCGCCGTTGAGGTTATCGTAGCTGCTCTCGCGCATGCGCAGGTCGTTCTGGGAGAGCAGACGCTGCGACACCGATCCGCTCTGCAGGCCTACGGTGGCATCGTAAAGGCTCTCGGCATCGACGACGGTGGAGTCGCCCACGTGGAAAAGGGCGGTCGCATTTTCGGCATAGGCGCCCACCACGGTGGCTCCGTCCACCGTGCCCCAGGCGACGTTCATCACGATGTCGCACTCGACGCCCAGCGCGGAAGCGACCGATGTGACGTTGACGAAGCGCACCTTGAGGCCCATGGCATCGGCGATCATGGACGCGAGCTCGATATCCATGCCCGTGACCTCGCCCGACGGCTGCGCGATGCAGAACGGCGCGGTGGTCTCGGCCGTGTACAGGCCGACCGTGAGGTAGCCTTCCTCGATGACGTCGGGCGTGGAAACGATTGCCTGCCGCTCCGCCGCCTTGTTCGCCATGGCATCGGCAACCGAGGTGGGCGTGAACAGAGCGTCGATCTGATCCAGAGGATTGCAGGCAGTGAGGCAGCAGGCCAGGCACAGCGCGATGGCGCAGCTTATGATGGTGCTTCTATGGGTCTTCATAGGAACCTCTCGTTCTTCCTCTTCTCGCTGGCGGAAACGATGAAGATAGGTGCTCCGCCCCGGCTGACCTGGTTTTTGACCCCACACTCGCGCACCGGCGCCTCGGCTTCGGGGCTACGGCCCCCCACTTCGGCGCTCTCGCCCGCGAGGCCGGATGCCTCATGTATGAACGGACGGTGCGTCTTACCTCTAGGACGAGCCATGATCGCAGGAGCGCTCACGCCCCTGCTTACGTGGATCCTTTCGGCCTCGTCTGCCTTGGACTTGGGCATATGCCCGCAACCACAGACCCAGGGTGAAGCAGTGCTTCGATTATAGCAGCTAACTCACCATACACGGCACAAGGCGCATGCGGTCACCTCCTTCGCGCCGCGTGAGAGCAGGACGCGCGTTGCCTCGCGCATCGAGGCGCCCGTCGTGACGACATCATCGACGAGCAGGACGCGCAGATCGGAGACGTCCTCAAGGCACCTGATGGAATACGCGATGTTGGCAGCGCGCTCCTCGCGGGTGAGGCCGCGCTGATCGAGCGCGTGAGGGCGCACGAGCACATCGGCGAGCGGCAGGCCGAGCTCTGCGACGAGCGCACGCGATACGAGCTCCATGTGGTCGAACCCGCGGCGTCGATATGCCTGCGCCGTTGCGGGAACGAAGACGATGGCATCGAGGCAGCCCGGATCGAAGCGGGACCGTCCATCGAGCGCGGACCACGCGGATGCCTCGTCGAGGGCCGTCGCCAGCGCAGCTGCCATGATGGGAGCCAGGCGCAGCTCGTGGTGATCCTTGAGCGCGGTGACCATGCGGGCGGGGACGCCTTCGAAGCCCATGGCGCACACGGTGGCGCGCACCTCCCACTCACGACGGCACTCGGTGCAGGTGAGCCAGCCGAAGGGCGCACCGCATGAGGGACATGCCCAGCGTTGGCAGATCCAGGGCAGCTGGTCGCGGCACCTCTCGCAGAGCAGGCTCTCGGGGTAGTCGCAGCCTACGCAGCCCGTAGGCCAGAGCAGCTCCGCGAAGGCGTTCGCAACGGTAGTGACAGGGCTTTGAGGCATGCGCATCCTCCCGCGCGGTGCGGAGGGAATGCCATGGGCCTAGGATAGCACAGCAACGGACGGGCGCACCCGGCGCGACGCTCACGCCAGCGAGAAGAGGCGGCGGGCGTTATCCCAGAGCGCAGCGTAGGTATCTGCGCGGCTCCCATCGCCTGCCTGTTCGCGCGCATCGGCCACGCAGGCGGCCGTGAGCGCCACCATCGCCGGCTCGCACGTCTCGCCGCGCAGCGGCACGGGCGTCATGTACGGGCAGTCGGTCTCGGTGAGCATGAGGTGTGCCGGGCAAGCCGCCGCGGCGGCACGGATATCATCGGAGCGCGCGAACGTGACCGCTCCGCCGAAGGCGATGTAGCAACCCAGATCGGTAAAGGGCGTCATGACCTCGGGGCCGCAGGTGAAGCAGTGGAGATCGCAGCCCGCTGCGGGCACGCCCTCATCGAGCAGGATGCGCAGGGCGTCGACGTGCGCCCGAGGCTCTCTCCCTTCGGGATCGCGCAGGTGGAGCTCCACGGGAAGGCTGCGCGCATGCGCGATGCGCAGCTGCCTGCGGAAAGCCGCCTCCTGCACGTCGGGCGCAAGCTCGTTGTAGGGACCGTAGTCCAAGCCGATCTCGCCCATGCCCACGCAGCGCGGATGGTCGAGCAGTGCGTCCAGGCGCGCAAGGGCTTGATCGTTCAGCGCGGCGGCACCGTAGGGATGCGCGCCGGCGACGAAGTAGGTGCCCTCTCCCAGAGGTCCCGCAAGCGCGCAGGTTTTCTCGAACCACGCGAAGAATGCGGCGACGTCGGGCACGTCATCGGTGGGGTCGACGGGGATCACGTGCAGGCGAACGCCCGCGTCCCATGCGCGGACAAGCGCGGCCGCTGCCTGCTCGGGCCTGCGTTTGGAGAGGTGGCCATGGGTGTCGGCCAGGGGCGCGAGCGGCTCGGGCAGCTCGTGGATGCGGCCCTTCCTGTCGGCGATGGTCAGCATGGCGCGCCCTCCCCCAGGGCTGCGGCGAGCGCGATGAACTGGGCGGGCGCGAGGGTTTCGGCGCGGGCGCCGGGCGCGATGCCGCAGGCGGCGAAGGCAGCGTCGAGCGCGCCCTTCTCGAAACCCGATGCCGCCATGGAGTTGCGGATGGTCTTGCGCCGCTGTGCGAACGCAGCGTCGATGACGGGGGCAGCCGCGCGGGCGAGGTCGAGAGCCGCGAGCGGAGAGCGGTCGATGCGCACCACGGCGGAGTCCACGTGCGGAGGCGGCATGAAATTGGCCGGACCCACCTCGAAGCGATCCGTGACCTGCCCGAAGAGGGCGAGCTTTGCGGTATATGCACCGTAAGCCTTGGTGCCGGGCACGGCGCAGATGCGGTCGGCAACCTCGGCCTGCACCATCACGACGGCGCGGGCGATAGGGGGCATCTCCTCGAACACCTTCAGGATGAGCGTGGCGGCAACCTGATAAGGCAGGTTCGCCACGAGCTTGACGGGTACGCACCCTGCGGGAAGGCCGTCGGGGAGCACCTTGAGCGCATCGCCCAGCACGAGCGAGAACCGCTCGTGCGCGCATGTCTCGGCGAGCACCGGCTCGAGTGCATGATCCGCCTCGACGGCCGTCAGGCACGCTCCCGCAGCAAGCAGCGCAACCGAGAGCGTGCCGATGCCGGGGCCCACCTCCAGCACGCGTTCATCGGGCGCGATCTCGGCGAGCGCGAGGATGCGCCCGATAACGGCGTCGTTCACCAGGAAGTTCTGCCCCAGGCGATGCTTGGTCGAGAGGCCGAAACGCTCGAGGACCGCGCGCGTTGCCGAAGGCGTTGCGAGCGTGGAGTTCACGATCTGCTCGCCTATTTGCCGCCGAGGCGCGGGAAGAGGGCATCTCCCTTGGTCACCGCAACGCCGCCGGCGATGCCGCCCCATGTGCAGGCGCCCACGAGGTCGCAGGTGTGCGCCTCGGCGTCGAGCGACATGCGGTGCAGCACCTCGGCGCTGGTGGCGGGCATGAACGGGCTGAGCAGATGCGCGCAGATGCGGATGGTCTCGAGCAGGTTGGCGATGATGGCAGCAAGCTCGTCGGCGCGCGCGGGGTCCTTGGCGACGGCCCAGGGCATGGAGTCCTCGATGTAGTGGTTGGCGGCGTGGACGAGCTCCATCACGATGTCCTTGGCAGCCACGTAGTCGAGCTTGTCCATATGCGCGGCGTAGCGGTCGGCGATGCCGGCAGCGAGGTCCTTGAGCGGATTGCCCGCAGCGGCCCAGCCTTCGGGCAGCTCGGGCGTGTTGCCGTCGAAGTACTTCGCGCTCATGTTGAGCGAGCGCGACACGAGGTTGCCCCAGCTGTTGGCCAGATCGGCGTTGTAGACCTGCTCCATACGGCCGAAAGAGATGCCTCCGTCCTCGCCGGGCACGCAGTCGGTCATGAAGTAATAGCGGTAGCCCTCGATGCCGAGCAGGTCGATGACATCCTGCGGCGCGATGGCGTTGCCGAGCGATTTGGACATCTTGCGGGTCTGGCCGGTTTCGTCGTCGCGCACCATGAGGAAGCCGTGCGCGAAAACGTGCTCGGGCACGGCCTCGCCGATGGCCATGAGCATGGCGGGCCAGATGACGCAGTGGAAGCGGATGATGTCCTTGCCCACCACGTTGAACTGCGCGGGCCAACGGCGCGCGTACTCGTCGGCCAGCTCGGGGTTGCCGAAGCCCACTGCGGTCGCGTAGTTGAGCAGAGCATCGAACCACACGTAGGTGACGTGCTTCTCATCGAAGGGCACGGGGATGCCCCAATCGAAGCTGGTGCGCGAGACGGAGATGTCGCGCAGGCCTCCCTCGACGAAGGTACGAACCTCGTTCATGCGGAAGCTCGGCATGACGAAATCGGGATGTTCGCGGTAGAGGGCGAGAAGCCTGTCCTGGAATGCAGACAGCTTGAAGAACCAGGATTCCTCCTGGACGCGCTCGAGCGCACGTCCGCAGTCGGGACAGAGGTGCTGGCCCTCGGTGCGGTGCTCCTCGTCGGACTTCTGGACTTGGGTTTCGGTGAAGTAGGTTTCCTCGTGGACGCAGTACCACCCGTCGTAGCTGCCCTTATAGATGTAGCCCGCCTCCTTCATGCGATTCCAGAGATGCTGGACGGCAGCGACCTGGCGCGGCTCGGTGGTGCGGATGAAGTCGTCGTGGGAGATCTCGAGGGTGTTCCAGATTTCGTGGAAGGCGGGCGCGAGGGAGTCGCACCAGGCCTGCGGGGTCATGTTGTGCTCTTCAGCGGTGCGCTGGACCTTCTCGCCGTGCTCGTCGAGGCCGGTGAGGAATTTGACGTCGAAGCCCATGGCGCGCTTATAGCGGGCCATGACATCGCACAGGATGGTGCAGTATGCGGTGCCGAGGTGCGGCGCGGCGTTGACGTAGTAGATGGGAGTGGTGATGTAGAAGCTGGGCTTGTCGGCCATTGTGCTCCTCCTGATGGCGAAGGCGCGTGCGGGATTGCATGCAAATATCGATTGTAGCGCTATCATCCAGCCTGCTGCACTCGGATAGGTTTTTTAAACTACGTTGCAGACTCTGAAAACGCTGCAGGCCCGATTATTCGCACCGTTCGTCCTCCTCCTGACGGCACCCCGCACGACCCGTCACCCCCTACGAACCTAGGCAGCATTCGATACACGGTTTTTTTGGATTTCTGCCCACTTTTGGCGTTATTGTGCACAAGAGCGGTACCGATTTGCCATCAAGGGTTATCCCCGGGCACCTCTGAACTGCACAAACGCTGAAGTAGGCAAAGTGCGATGACAAATCAGCACCCCTTTCACGCACAATATCGCCAAAAGTGGGCTGGTTTCTCGAAATATCGTGCACACTCGGCACTAGAAAGCGAGCAGCGAGCGTCTAAGCTCGTCTCGTCGGACTTCCCAGCTCCGGTCGAAGCGTCGGTTCCTCATCCTCAGAAGCTTACGAAGGCCGAGGGCGAACTCGTGAAAGTCGCTCGCATCCTCAACCTGGATCTTCGTAAGCGGGAGCACCGTGATCTTGTTGACCGTCAGCTGAATGTGGCGTTTAGAGTCCTTGTATCGTTTCCAAGCGCCGGTATGAGCGAAATCACTTTGATACTCCACGTCGATCGAGGCATCGTGCCAATACAGATCAGGATAGCGGCTCTCGACGCCCCGTGCTGTTTTGACGACGACCTTCGGATTGAACACGGGAGCGGGAACCGCATACCCGCCCCAATGGCGGGACAGCGTTAACAGCAGAAACACGATGCTTTCCATGGGCGATGCCGAGCAATCCGCCAACCAGCGCGACACCATCCGCGCTCGCTCGACACCATGGGCAGCTGGAGCAGCATCACAGAGCGCCCTTATGCGCCGCGCCGTTGTAACAGCCGGTATCTCGTATTCGGTCTCGTCGATGCTTTTGGATACGAAAGGCACCCGACATTCCGGCAAGGAGTAGAATCCGCAGAGCTCCAGCCCGAGCATCGCCAGCTCGAAAGGCTCAAGCTCGCGTGCCATATGCAGAAAGACAAACGCCGGTGAGCTCACGAATAAATCATCGGCAAGCCTGAGAAACGCCCCGGACGGCACTGAAGCGCTCCACAGATGCGCCGTGAAGCCATCTCTGCTTCCATGCAGCTCCTGACTAGGCACCAGCGCATGAACGGTATCTCCGGCATGTCCAACCAGATATTCCGCCTCAAAAGACAGGCTGGTGAGCTGCGATCGCAGACGAACCGCTTGCGTGAGAGAACGTATGCGGGAGGGCCGCCGAAACAGCCTCTCGTCATGGATGCTGCGCAGGTAACGCAGCACGGAAAGCGCAGATCGTCCACACAGATACAGCCGCATTGAAACTCTCTTCCTCATGTTGAAAGAGTGTTTTCAACAGTATCTATAGTTGTTTGGAAGAAGAAGCCCCCCCACCGACAGGTGGCGCAAGAAATCGACGAAAGGGCACGCCTAGAGCCAGGAGGTCATGCAGCGGCCGATAAGGCCTTGCCTCATACGCGAAATGGCCACGCTGTTGAACCTGCGCGGTATTCGGCAAACCACCCTGAGCAACCACCAGCGCAATCTATCGGCCATGCTCCACGTCACCCTTTCCCGCGACCTCCGGTGCCAGAATCTCAAAAGGAAACGTTCCCGCGCGATTGAACGCACAGATGAACATGCGTATCGCGTTCGAGGGTGTGGTTCCGATGAGCTCGGTGGCCTCGAAGAAGCGATCCTTCTCCGCCGGGGAGACCTTTGCTACGACTGGCGTCATTTTTTCTGCCATAACACCCGTATCCTGCGTTTCTCGGCTGCGTATGGGTATTACTTAGTATAATTTTGTTATACCCTCGAACCACAGTATGACACAAGAAACGACTGCGTCAACAGTCGTTTCCAGAAAGGCGTGAGCGGCTAGCTTTTGCAGAGGAGCGGCTGCTCGAGGCTGGGTTTAGATCTGCTCGTAAAGCCAATCGATGACGAAATCGGCAACGTAGTCCTTGATATCGAAGTAGTTGTGGATCTCGTGGCGATAGCCGCTCCACAGCTTGGTGGTGACTCGATGGCCGGTGTCGATGAGCCAATTGGCGCACTGGTACACGCCCTCGCCGTAGCAGCCCACGGGGTCTTGGTCGCCGGCGATGAGCAGGATGGGCAGATCGCGCGGGACCTTCTCGGCCCAGTCGGTGCCTTGGATGAAGGTCATCATGTCGATGAAATCGCGCAGGCTGATGTTGTGCGTGGGGTGCGTGAACGCATCGAACGGGTCGTTGGCGTGGTCGTATTGCACTGCGGGATCATGGCAGATCCACTCGTTGCCCAGTACGGCGCCCTCATCGCAGCGCTCGAACATCCAGCCCAGAAGATCTGCCACGAACGATGGATCGCTCTCGTGGGCAAGGCCTGCCTTAACGGCGGCATCGACCTTCTCGCGCACGGCAGGCGCGTGGGCGAACACGCCCGTGGTACCGCAGTAGACGGCACCGGTGAGCAGGTCGCCGTACGTAGCGGAGAAGTCTCGCGCGATCATGGAGCCCATAGAGTGCCCGAACAGGAAGTACGGCAGATCGGGATACTTCGCAACCACACAGTCATGGAAGCGCTTCTCGTCCTCCATCATGGTATGCGGGCCGGCATCGCCCCAGTCGCCCCAGGTGTTGTTGGCGATGGCCGTGGCGCCATGGCCCACGTGATCGTTGGCAGCAACGATGTAGCCCGCCTCCATGAGCGAGACGATCAGGTGGAAGTAACGGCGCGAATGCTCGCCGAAGCCGTGGATGAGCTGGACGATGCCCTCGGGTTCGGCGACGGCGGGCACATAGATCCAGCCGGTCACCTCGTCGCGAGCGTTAGACGATGCGAACGTGATCTCATGCAGCATGGTGTCTCCTCTCGTGTCGGTGAGCAGGGCGGATACGCCTCCTTGCCACCATTATGAGACGATGCGCACGCGTTGCAAGCAGGCAGGACCCGGTTTGCCGCACACGTGGTTAAGTAAGAGGATAAACGAAGCTTTTACCAGCGAGTTTACCGATTTTGCCGCACAAGCGATTGGGTTATGCGGCAAGAATGCGCTCCCTCCCCATCATCCGCGCAGAGAGAACCTCGGATACGCAAAGCCCGTTACGTCTCCGATCAGCTTCTGGAGTGCCGACCTCTCGGGGAGAAGCTCTTCCATCCCCAGCTCCCTCCTCAGCCATCTCCCCAGCACAAGCATCTGCCGCGCGCTTCTGAACTGCTGAGCTGTAACAAATCGCACGGAGTACCCCTGCGATTCGAGCGCGGAGGACCGGGTGAGGTCATCGCCGAAACGCCCCTCATGTCTGAGCCGCCCATTAACCTCGAGCACCACGCGCTTCCCACGCCATACGAGATCGGCCTCCACGACCCTCCTGCCGAGAATGGCGCACCCTGTCCCGCCAAGGCTGATCGCTGCGTTGAGCTCCGGTCTTGGCACGGCAAACCCACCCAGCTCGCAGGGCGCTGTCAACACCACTGCGAGGCTCGATTCCAGAGGCGAGCGCGATCGCTCCAGCGTGAGCTCGGCTGCCCGGGACAGTGCGCGCGAACACGAGCAATGCTGCATCTTCACGGCAAAATCGCGCAGCCGGTCGACGGTCGTAAGCTGCGGACGCCTGACAAACCCATCTTCTGAGCCGGTATCGATGGAGAAGATCCCGCAGTAGCTCATGAGCACGAGAGCGCGGGCTACAGGCGCGGCACCCCGCATCAGAAGCGCGGCATTGAACTCGGGGCACAGCGCATAGACGCTCGGAGCGAGGCGGATGAGCGCGCCTTCCACCACCGGTCCGCTCCATACGTGGGCGCGAACCTCCGCATCGCGCACGCGCATCGTTGGCTCGGGGACAAGCACATGGACCGGCTGCTCGAGCGGCGGAAGCACGGAGAGCGCTCTCCTCAGCTCCCGTCTGCCCACCCGGCACGTCTCGAATTCCACCCGTCCGGCGCGATCAAGCGCATGAAGCCTCTTCAGCGCCAGCAAATCGAGGATCTTCTCGGCAGATGGACCGCATAGGCATATGCTCATAGGACCTCCTTGGTAGCCGGAGATCCTTCATATCACATGGGCTTTTCGGATAGCTGACGCCGAGCGGGCGGATGGCTGTCGAACATGAGCGGAATCAGCCGATAGATAAGGAACACGTCCCTGAACGCTCGTTTTGTCGATCGTTTGAGAATTCAAGAGAACTCTACGGGATCGATGGAGAAAACGGGCTTGCCGCACAAGTACGAGGCTTGTGCGGCAAGAACTGCATTTCAGCAGGTCAACCGATAGTTGCATATTTGATAAAAACAGGTATGCGGCAAAAGCAGCCGGGCCGGAGAATGGCCTCGGGCACCGGACCGGCAATCGCAGCCTTACTTGTCGTTTCCGAGCAGCGAGGAGGCAATGCCGACGATGTCGTCGAGGCCGATGCCGTCGGAGAGATCGACGCCGCCCTTCTTGCCCTTGCCCGTCGCGATGCCGGTGGAATTCGCGATGGTCAGCAGCGAGCCGGCAATGGTGGCGAGCTTGCCCAGATCGAGGTTCAGGCCCGAGCCTGCGGGCTTCTCCTCAGCCTGCTCGGCTTTCCCGGCGGAAGGAACCCCCAGCAGATTGCCGAACAGAGACCCTGCAAGGGTGTGCACGGAGTTGTCGTTCTGCCCGAGCAGCGTGGAGGCCATGCTGCCGAGCGCATCGAAGTCGACCGCCTTGCCCTGGGCGAGCGACGACACGGCGGTGACGACCTCGGCGGCCTCGTTGCGGCTGACCTCCTGAGCGCCGGTGACGCTGCGCACCGTGGAATACGGATGCTCGACAAGGCTTCCGAGCACGGAAGGGTTGTCTTGCGCGAGGCCGATGAGAGCGCCGACGATGCTTTGAATGTCCATGGAAATACTCCTTCACGAAAAGGGACAGTGCCTCTCACATGATAAACCGCATGGTTCTTCACAAGAGCCCACGCCCTCGTCGCTACCGTTTGCGGGCGAAAACCTACTTCTTGGGCTTGCTTTTGGGAACGAGCGTAATGCCTCCCGACACCTTGTGCCCCTTCTGCCCCGGCAGGCCGCGGCGGAACCGGTCGAAGCTCTCACGGACGCGCATGATGCGCTGATGCACGTTGCGGCCACCGTGGCTGCGCAGGCCCAGGAGCGGCACCATGCAGATGATGGGACCGATGTATTCGACGAAGCGCCACACCACGAAAGCTGCCGTGATCGTAGAGCCGAAGATGGGCCTGAACAGCATGGCGAACCCACCCTCGGCGCCGCCGCTGCCGCCCGGAAGCGGAATGGCGGAGGTGAGCAGCTCGAGCATGGAGCCCGCAGCCAAGCAGGTGAGCAGATCGACATTGAAGCCGAACGCGTTGGCCACGAACCACGGCAGCGCATACTGGCAGGCCAGCTGCGCCAAGGAAACCATGAGCGCGAGCAGCATCATCGGGGCGTCCTTCGCGGCGCTCTTGAAGCCGTCGGAGAACTCCTGCACCTGATTGTTCACCACATCGTGCCAGCGATCGAAGTCGGCCTTGAGCGGGGTTTTCTCAAGCAGGTGGATGATCGCGTTGCCTGAGCGCTTCACGAAGCCCGGGCAGAGGCAGATCACGAGCAGGGCAAAGACCTCGACGATCTTCACGCCGAACAGCACGAGGCCGATCACCGCGAAATTGCCCACGACCTCGAAGAAGTACCGATAGCGGAAGATGAGCATGACAGCGGCGAAGATGCCCTCGGCAGCCTCGTACACGATGAAGCGCGTGTACTGCAGGGCCGATGAGGACCCCACCGAGAGGCCCGCGCGCGTGAGCCGGTAGATCTGAGCCGGGGCGGCGCCGGTTCCGCCCGGCGAGAGGAACGAGAAGAAGATGCCCGCCGCCTCGACGCTCATGAGGTCGCGGAAGCCCAGCGGCGAGGACTTCTCGCGCGCCACGGGAACCGCATAGCCCACCACGCCGAGCAGATAGTAGCAGCACATGCACCCGAAACCGCGCAGCACCCACCATCCATCGACGCCGCCCAGCGAGGAGAGGAACTCGCCCAGCTGGCCCGAGATGATCACGTAGAGAATGTAGATGAGCATGACCGCGCCCAAGAACAGCACGCTCTTGCGCACCGAGACGAACTCGTTGCGCTCGTGCTTGGACGTGGATTGCACCGTGGTCTTGGGAGCAACCTTGGCCTGGGGCTTGTCTGTCTGCTGCGCGGCTATGGCCTGCTCTCCTCTCCGAGCACGGGAACCATCTATAGCCTTCTAAGGATACATAAAACGTTTGAACGTTCTGTGGCTGTGCGGCAACATCATCGCAACGACAGGCGGCATGCCGTCCAGACAACCGAGAAGGGCGCCGGATAGACGGCGCCCTTCTCATCATGACGAGGCGTGCGCGCGGCGGCTAGCGCACGTTGTAGAACGCGTTCAGGCCCGCGTACTCGGCGGACTCGTCGAGCACGTCCTCGATGCGCAGCAGCTGGTTGTACTTGGCCACGCGGTCGGAGCGGGCGGGCGCACCGGTTTTGATCTGGCCGGCGTTGGTGGCGACGGCCAGGTCGGCGATCGTGACGTCCTCGGTCTCGCCGGAGCGGTGCGACACGATGCAGGTGTAGCCCGCACGCTGCGCGGTCTGCATGGCCTCGAGGGTCTCGGTGAGCGTGCCGATCTGGTTGACCTTGATGAGGATGGCGTTGGCGGCGCCGAGCTGGATGCCCTTCTTCAGGCGCTCGGTGTTGGTCACGAAGAGGTCGTCGCCCACCAGCTGCACACGGTCGCCGATGCGCTCGGTGAGCTTCACCCAGCCGTCCCAGTCCTCCTCGGCCAGACCGTCCTCGATGGAGATGATCGGGTACGTGTTGACGAGCTCCTCCCAGTAATCGACCATCTGATCGGACGTGAGCGTGCGGCCCTCGCCCTTGAGCTCGTAGCAGCCCGTCTCCTTGTTGTAGACCTCGGAGGTCGCCGGATCCATGGCGAACATGAAGTCGCGGCCCGGCTCGAAACCGGCCTTCTTCACGGCGTCCATGAGGTACTCGAACGGCTCGGCATTGGTTTTGAGGTCGGGAGCGAAGCCGCCCTCATCGCCCACGCCGGTGGAGAGGCCGGCGGCCTTGAGCACGCCCTTGAGGGTGTGGTAGACCTCGATGCACCAGCGCAGGGCCTCGGCAAAGCTGGGAGCGCCCACCGGCATGATCATGAACTCCTGGAAGTCAACGTTGTTGTCGGCATGCACGCCGCCGTTGAGGATGTTCATCATGGGCGTGGGCAGGGTGTGTCCGTTGGGGCCGCCGAGATACTCGTAGAGCGGCAGGTCGACGGAGTCTGCTGCGGCGTGCGCCACGGCGAGCGAGCAGCCCAGGATGGCGTTGGCACCGAGCTTGCCCTTGTTGGGGGTGCCGTCTGCGGCGATGAGGGCAGCATCGACGGCGCGCTGATCGCAGGCATCGAGGCCGATGATGGCCTCGGCGCACTCCTCGTTCACATGGGCAACGGCGTTCAGAACGCCCTTGCCCACATAGCGGCTGCCGCCATCGCGCATCTCCACGGCCTCGAACTCGCCCGTGGAAGCGCCGGAGGGCACGATCGCGGTTCCCACGGACCCGTCGGCGAGGGTGACCTCGACCTCGACCGTGGGATTGCCGCGGGAGTCGAGCACCTCGCGACCGTAGACATCGACGATAACGCTCATGGCTACCACCTTTCATGCGCCGGGCGGCACCGCCGCCCGGAATGGATTGATCTGCTACGCATAGTATAGAGCACCCGCACGACGCCCCCGGGTAACTTTTATGCGTCATCGGGCATCCCCGTGTAAAGGACATCGGTGCCGCTGTCGAACAGGTAATCCACCATATAGGCGAACCCGTCATGGTCTGCGCTCGACGGGCTCCGGGCGATGAGATCGGAGATGCTCTCGGGCGTGGTGGTGCCCAGGTATTCGGAGTTGCGCAGGTACATGCCGAACTCCACCACGGCAGCGGCAAAATACCAGTCGCCGTCGATGCTCTCCTCGGTGGAGATGGAGGTGCTCTGCTCGTGCACCGCGCCGTCATCGAAGGCCCGATAGCGCAGCGTGGCGGTGGCGAGCTCGCCGACGTGTACGGCATCGGTTGCAGAAGGCGTGCTGTACTGCAGGTCGGGCACGGGGATTTCGAAATCTGAATCGGCCAGGATCACCTCGTAGCACACGGTGAACTGCGCGCCCGGCCCCACATCGGCGGCGTCCTTCTCGTCGTTGAGAAAGTCCTCGTCGGCCATCTCGCGGTTTTCGTAGCCGATGAGGCGATACCCCTTCACCACGGCGGGATTGAACTCCACCTGCACCTTCACGTCATCGGCGAACGGCACCAGATTGGCGGAGAGGTTGTGTGCGAACACGCGCTCGGCCTCGTCGATGCAGTCGATGTAGTGATAGGAGCCGTTGCCGTTGTCGGCGAGGGTCTCCATCTTGTTGTCCTTGAAGTTGCCTGCGCCGAATCCGAGAACCGAGAGGTAGATGCCCGTCTCGCGCTTGGCCTGCACGTAATCGTAGAGGTCGCTCTCGCTGGTCATGCCCACGTTGAGGTCGCCGTCGGATGCCATGATGATGCGGTTCACGCCGCCCTCGATGAAGTTGCGCTCGGCCGTCTCGTAGGCGAGCTCGAGGCCGCGCTCCCCGTTCGTGGAGCCCCCTGCTTGAAGACGGTCGAGGGCGCGCAGGATGGTGCTCTCGTCGTTGCCCGGCGCCCCTTCGAGCACGAGCTCCTCGCCGTCCGCATAGGTGACGAGGGAGATGCGATCGTTGGCATCGAGCTCGTTCACGAGCACCTCGAAGCTGTCCTTGAGCAGGTCGAGCTTGTCGCGATCTGCCATGGAACCCGAGACGTCGATCAAAAAGACCAGGTTGCGTCCGCGTGCCGCCGCAGCAGGCTCGTCGGCGGTGGAGAATCCCAGGGTGAGCAGCTGCGCCTGCGGATTCCACGGGCAGGGGCCGAGGTGCGTGGTGATGGCGAAGCGCTCCCCCGCCGCAGGCTGCGCGTAGTCGTAGGTGAAGTAGTTGAGCATCTCCTCGATGCGCACGGCTCCTGCCGGGATATCGTCGAGGCGACAGCCCGAGAAGATCATACGGCGCAGGTTGGCATACGAGGCGGTGTCCACGTCGGCCGAAAGCGTGGAAAGCGGGTTGGCGCGCGTGGAGATGAAGCCGGTCTCGCGCATGGCACCGTACTCCTCGGTGTTCCAGTCGACGCTCTCAACATACGGATAGCCTTCGGAACCTGCAGACGACTCGGCTGCGTAGCCGTCACCGGAACGGTCCTGCGGACTCTCGGGTTCGGAAAAGAGCATGCAGGCTGCGAGCGCGCTCGCCAGCAAAAGCGTACAAGCGCCGGCTACGATCTGAGCCATACGATTGATTGCCGTGTTCATGATGTCCTCCTCGTGTTGCGGCTTACCTACAACACGAACGAGGGCACCCGATTGTCGGGTGCCCTCTCAGAACGCACGGCGAGACAGGCTCTATTGCAGCATGCGGAGCCACGCTCCGAGCTGGCCCGTGAGCATGAGCACTCCCACGATGACGAGCAACGCGCCGCAGACCTTGTCGATGACGCCGTAGTGCGCCTTCACCCATGAGAAAGCGCCTTCGAGCTGGTCGATCAGGACGGCCGAGAGCACGAACGGAACACCGAGACCGAGCGAATAGCAGGCGAGCAGAGCGATGCCCGACGCCGTGCTCCCCGATGAGACCGCGAGCGTGAGCGCCGATGCGAGAAAGGCCCCCACGCAGGGCGTCCAGCTCAGGCCGAACACCATGCCGAAGACGATCGAGCTGGCAAACGTTTTTGGGATCACGTGCGCGGCCATGCCCGACGTACGAGCGAGCGCGCCGATCCGCAAGACCCCCAGGTAGTTGAGGCCGAGCAGCACCACCACGGCCCCGCACACGAGATCAACGATGCGCTGGTAGCGCAGCAGGAGCGAGCCGAACGTGCCGGCGAAGGCGCCGAGCAGGGTGAACAGCAGGCCGAATCCCAGCACGAACCCCAGCGCGCACACGATCGTGCGGCGCGTGCGCGCGCCGTCCGCCGCAGCGGCATCTCCGGCGAAATACGCCAGGTAGATGGGCAGCATGGGCAGGATGCACGGCGACACGAACGTGACGATGCCCTCGAGGAAGGTGAGCAGGTAGTTCATGTGCGCTCCTAGATCAGGGAATCGAGCACGTTGCGCAGGGCGGCGGGGTCGATCATGCCCACCTGCACCGCAAGGATCTCGCCATCCGCCGAGACCACGACCGTGGTGGGCAGCGACCAGGCGCCGAACGCGCTGGACGCCTCGGTTTTCGTGTCGTAGTAGACGGGCAGGTCGTCGTAGCCGTTCTCGGCGAGCCATGCCACGGTTCCGGAGACCGTCTCGCGCGAACCGTCGGCAGCGTCGATGAACGCGAATGCGACGCGATCCCCGTACTCATGGTAGATGTCTTGGAAGTCGGGCAGCTCCTGCACGCAATAGGGGCACCACGTCGCCCAGAAGTTGATCACGAGCGGGCTGCCGTCGGCGATGCCCGTGAGCGTGATCGCCTCGTCGGTATCGGTATATACCGTGGCGTCATGATCGGCGAGCAGCTGCGCCTGGGCGGAATCTCCCGCAGCGGGGCCCGCCTCTTCGCTCCGCCCGGTTTCCGCGGGCTGCTCATCTTGGGCCTGCGTGCGCGCGACCTCGTCCTCGGTGCGGTTCGCGCTGAACAGCGAGTAACCCGCATAGGCGCACCCCAGCACCAGAGCCAGACCGATCAGAACGAGCAGCGGCTTTGCCATCTTCATAATTACCTCCTTGTGCGAAAATAAACATGTTCGAGTGTATCGCACGGAGGGAGCGGTCATGAAACTCGGCGTCGTGGGAACGGGTATGATGGCGCGTCTCATCCTTCCGCATTTTGCGGGATGGGGCGTGGATGTCGTGGCGCTGTGCGGCTCTCCGAGCGGGTCTTTCAAGACCGCAGCCCTCGCCGACGAGTTCGGTATCGGGCAGCGCTTCGACGAGTACCGCGCGCTCGTGCGCGATCACGAAATCGACACAGTTTACGTCGCTTTGCCCAACTCCCTGCACCGCGAGGTCACGCTTGCCGCCCTCGACGCCGGCAAGCATGTGATCTGCGAGAAGCCCTTGGCGAGCAATGCGCGCGAAGCGCAGGAGATGGCGGACCGCGCCGAGGAGCGGGGGCTCTTCCTGTGGGAAGCCATCATGTCCACCCGCCAGCCCAACTTCAAGCACGTGCGCGACGCCTGGCTGCCCCGCCTCGGAACCATCAAGCTCGCGGAGGCGAGCTTCACCCAATACTCGAGCCGCTACGACCGCTTCCTGGCCGGCGAGATCGCGCCGGCGTTCGACCCGGCGAAGTCCGGCGGAGCCCTCATGGACCTCGGCATCTACTGCATCTCTTCGCTTGTGGGCCTCCTCGGCGAGCCGACGGGCGTGAGCTATCGCGCCAACATCGAGCGCGGCATCGATACGAGCGGCGTGGTCACCTTGGACTATGCGGGCGCCAAGGCCGTGGCCATCTGCGCCAAGGACTGCGGTGCGCCGAGCTTCGTGCGCATCATGGGCACCAAGGGCTCCATCATGAGCCCGGCCGAGCCCAGCACCTGGAACCGCCCCATGACGCTGCATCTGAACGATGGCACCGAGGAAACCTTCGACGCCCATCTCGATGCCTGGTGGGAAGCCGAGTTCCGCGAGTTCATGCGCCAACAGGACGAGGGCGACCTCCCGTCCTGCCGCGCGCAGATCGCCTCAAGCCTCGCCGTGGCGCGCACCATGACGGCCGCGCGCTTCTCGGCCGGCATCGTCTTTCCGGCAGATACGGACCGGCCCCTCGCCTAAACGCCTTTCCATGCACGGGCATCCGCTCGGCGCCGCAGGCGCAGGAGAAGGGGCGCGGACGGAGCCGGACCTATGGCAGGGACAGCGGAATCAGCAGCGCCGCACGGGCGCCGAGCACGCGCCCTCCATCGTCGGTGCGATTGGAGAGCTCGAGCCGACCGCCGTGCGCGGCGGCGATGTCGGCGGCGATGGTGAGGCCGAGTCCGAAGTGGGAGCCGCCCGCCCGGGAGGATCGGGACGCATCGCCACGATAGAACCGCTCGGTTGCATGCCCGAGCGCATCGGGCGAGAAGCCCGTTCCTTCGTCCGCGACGGACAGGGAGAAGAGCCGGTCCGTGCAGGAGAAGGAGAGGGTCACCGAGCCGTGCTCCGTATGGTCGCAGGCATTGCCCACCAGGTTGAGCACGGCACGCTCGAGGGCGTCCGCATCCCAGCAGGGCAGAGGCGATCCGTCCGGCGAGGCAGCTCCGCACGCATCCTCGAACCCCGCTGTCCTCATGACCTTGAACGAGAGCCCGTGCGCCGTGACAAGCTCCTCCGCCGACCCTGCCAGCCGATCGGCGAGAACCAATGGATCCGTTGGTGCAAGATGCAGGGCGTCCGTTGTGCCGCGGGACGCCTCGACGATCCGCCCCACGAAGGCATCCATCGAGCGCGCCGCGTCGCCGATGGCCCGCGCGCATGCCGCCTGCTCGGCACCGAGCCTCCCGGCCGCAGCATCCTCGGCGAGGAGCTCCGCATTGCCGAGCGCCACGGTGAGCGGCGTCTTGAGGTCGTGCGCGAGCGCGGCCACCTGCTCGCGGCCCTGACGCTCGATCTGCTCCCTCGCCTCGATCGACTCCTTCAGAGAGACGCGCATCGCCTCCACCGACCGCAGCACGTCGTCCACCTCGGCCACGCCGCTGCTTCCCACGGGCGTGTCCAGATCCTGTTTGCCGATGGCCTCAGCCGCGCGGATCAGGCCTCCCATCTCGCGCGTGAACACGCGACCGGCGCGCAGGGCTGCCAGCGCGACCACGAGAACCAGGGAGAAAAGGGCCGTCCAGACCAGCAGGTCCTGCGGGTTGGGCAGCGCATCCCGCCTGCCCTTGTCGGCCCACTGGGGCATGAGGTCGTAGCTCAGCACGCAGGCACCGCCGTCGGGCAGGACCACGACGGCGTAGAAGGGCTGCGAACCAGCATCTTCGCGGCCCAGGACGGCTGCGTCGAGCGATGCGGCGAGGGCCCGGGCAACCGCAAGCTGCGCGTCGGACATATCCGACTCCAGGAGCGCACCGTCCGCATCGAAACGGGCGTAGCGGTAGGCAGACGGGATGACGTCGGCATCGAAGCGCTCCTGGACGGCGAGCACCCCCTCGACCTCCTGCAGGCGGGTTTCGCCGTAGTTCGCCTCGAGGACCGCGCCCGTCTCCAGCTGCCAGGTGAAGACCCCCAGAGGGACGCCCACGGAAAAGAGCACGCCGATAAGCGCGTAGAGGAAGTAGCGCGAGATCACGAGCGCCAGGGGGATGCGGGCGTGCCTCCTGCCATCGCTCATGGACGCCACCGGTATCCCAGCCCGCGCACGGTCTCGATCGGGTCGGCGCCCGCATGGCGGAGCTTGGCGCGGGCGTTGCTCACGTGCATCGATATGGCATCGTCTCCCGCATCGGTGGCCCAGCCGAACGCCCCCTCGCGGATCTGGGCACGCGAAAGCACCTGGCCGCGTCGTTCGGCGAGAAACGCGCACAGCGCATACTCCGTTGCCGTGAGCGGCACGGGCGAACCCGCCACCGAGAGCTCGTGCGCCCCGAGGTCGAAGCGCACGTCTCCACGTGCAAGGACATGCGTGTGCGCCCGGCCCTCGCGGCGCAGATGCGCAGATATCTTCGCCCGCAGCTCGTCGATTCCGAACGGCTTGCGGATGTAGTCGTCCGCACCTGCGCCCAGCCCGCGCACGGCGTCCTCCTCGGCCACCTTGGCGGTCAAGAGGAGGATGGGCGCGTCGACGAGGTCTCGGATGCCGCCCACCAGCTCGAACCCGTCGATGCCCGGCATCATCACATCGCAGAGGACGAGGTCGTAGCACGACAGGTCGAGCCCGGGCACGGTCGCGGGGTCGTTCACGGCATCGACGGCGTGCCCGTCGCGGGCGAGCACGCGGGAGAGCAGGTCGGTGATCTGCCGCTCATCATCGATTGCAAGTATCCGCGCCATAGGGTTTCGTCATCCTATCTTTCCCGAGCTCGAGAAGCCTTTGGCGTTCCTCACATGCCGCCCAGCCCGGGCACCAGGCCCGCCGCGTCCTTTCGACCTATCCTCATGACGCGCCCCAGCCCGTATCGTCAACGTATTCGAAGGCTTCGAGATCCTCTTCCGAAAAACCGGAACGGCTCTTCCATCTCGGCAGGAATCACTCCTTTCCAGTCTAATCCTTTTTTCATTTTGAAGGCCTCTAAGAAACACTTATGCCTCATGGCAGGATAGTGCCGCCGCGTCACCCCGCGCAGAGGACATCGCGGGCAGCTTGGGGCACTTCGGACTCGTCGACACCGCGATAGTGCACCCCCGAGGCTCCTCGGGCATCGATCTCGAGCCAGCCCTCGCCGGTGGCCTCCTCTCCGAAGACGATGATGGTCACCGTGATCGGGACCCCCTTCTCAGTCGCCGCCTCCACCTCGTACACGTAGTTCGTGTATGAGCCGGATGCATCGGAGTACGAATCGATGTGGGTGCCCGGAGGCGGGTAAGGAGCCCATACCGTCCGCTGCGGGGCCGGCAGCAGGAACCGATCCGCCGCGTTCTTGAGCATCCAGGCCCCTCCCGCACACCCTTGGAAGGCTGCTGAGGCAACGAGTGCCGCCATAACGAGCGCCGCGAGGATGCCGTATGCCGTCTTCGTCCGTCGTTTCATGCTCCACCCCTCCTAGTCCCCGCGTCGGGCGGGCTCGAACCGGGCAATCCAGAGCGCTTCAGCTCCTGCGAGCAGGATGGATGCTGCGGCGCACAGGCTCCATGCCGATGCAAGCGCGGAGCCGGTGCCGGCAGCAGCGCCTGCGACATCTGCCGCACCGGCCGCGATGGCAAGCTCGACGGAAAGCGATCCCAGGCGCACCGGCCAGCTGACCGGAAGGTACGAGAAGGCGTTTGCGCCGAGGGCGGTGAGCGTGCCGGTCATGAGACCGTGCGCAAGGCCTCCCACCGAGAAGAGCGCGAGCATGAGGCCCGCAGCGCCTGCGGCAATGGTCGCGTTGCGGCCCCAGCGCAGCGCCACGGCGTAGAGGAGCAGGTACAGCGGGAGGCTGCCGAACGAGGTGCCTGCGACGGCACGCGCCCAGACGCCGGCTTCAAACGGGTTTCTCCCCACCAGGGAGAGGATGCCGGCGAGCAGGCCGATGGCGAGCGCGAGCGCCACGGTGCCCATCAGCCACAGTGCGGCGAGACGGGCGGCGAGGGCGATTCCGCGCGAGGGAGCCGCGAGCAGGGCGGCATGGCCCGTGGCCTCGCCCTCCGCATCGGCGTCCAGCCCGCAGACGATGCCTGCCATGAGCGGCATCATCGCACCGAGCAGCTGGACGGAGGCGTCGGCGCCCAAGGCCGTATCCCAAGGGGCGTAGGAGAAGTACGCGCCGCACGCAAGGCCGGCTGCAAGCGCGCATGCCAGGTGCAGCGGCACGAGCGGCGAGCGGTGCAGCCGCAGCGCCTCGGCGTGCAGTGCGCGGGGAAGGGTCATCCCCCGTAACTTCCTTGTCTTCATCGCAGTTCCTCCGATCGTGAGAACCATGCTGCGCCTGCGGCGGTCAGCAGGGTCGTGAGCGCGCCTGCCACGACGAGGGCCAGCGCGACGTCGCCGCCCTGGGACAGCGCATCAACGAGGGCCGTTCCCGCGCTTGCGGGCTCGCCGCTCGGCAGGACGGGCAGGAAGGCCGTCGGCAGCATGATGGTGGCGGTGGGCGGGCAGGCGGGCCAGAACGGCACGGCCGACCAGCCGAAGGAGAGCGCCAGCTGCAGGGCGAGCGGGACGAACACGCCTGCGAGCACGCCCGCGCGCATCGTGAGGAAGAGCGATGCCGGAATCATCCACGAGCTGGCCAGGGTGAGGACGAGCGCCGCAGCCAGCATCGAGGGCACGCTCGCCGCCCCCGCCGGCACCAGCGCCGAGAGCGCCGCATACACGGCGAAGACGACGAGGTTCGACAGCAGCGAGAGGACCAGGCACCAGGCGACCTTGGCGCACCACGCGCGGACGAGCGGGGTGCCGTCGGAGAGCAGCGCGCGGTTGCCTGCACGCGCGTCGGCGTTTGCCACCGTTGCCGCCACGAGCGCTATCGCGACGGGCATCAACAGCGCATACCAGTAGTTCCAGGGAGCGTACTGCAGGCCCAGCTGCGGCATGCGCGCAGCGATGAACGCCGCGAGCAGGGGGGCAGGCAGCGCCAAGGCGAGCGCCAGCCGCACGGGCGCCCCGTGGCGCGCTTTCAGCGCCTCGGCGCGCACCGCCGAGGCGAACGTGCCTGCGTGCGTGCATTCGAGCCCGCTCATCGCGATCCCTCCTTCCGGCAGACCTCCATGAAGAGCTCCTCGAGGTCCTCGCCCGCACGCAGGTCTCCCTCGAAGGCAAGCCTGCCGCCGACGATGATGCCCACGGCATCGGCTGTATGCTGCACCTCGGCGAGAATGTGGCTCGACAGCAGCACCGTGATGCCCTGCTCGACAAAGCCTCGGATGGTGCCGCGCAGTTCCTCGATGCCGATGGGGTCGAGCCCGTTGGTCGGCTCGTCCAAGATCAGGAGGCGCGGGCTGGCCAGCAGGGCGAGCGCGATTCCCAAGCGCTGCCGCATGCCCATCGAGAAGCGACCGGCCCGCTTGGCACCCGTGTCGGTGAGGCCCACCTCGTGCAGCACCTCGTCGATGCGCGTCTCGGGCAGGCCCAGCAGCGTGGTGCGCACGCGCAGGTTCTCGCGCGCGGTGAGGTTGGGGTAGAGGGGCGGCTGCTCCACGAGCGAGCCGATGCGGTAGAGGTCGTCGCGCTGCCAGGGCGTGCCCTCGAAGAGCAGCTCGCCCTGCGTCGGGCGCAGCATCCCCGTGATCATCTTGAGGGTGGTCGACTTGCCCGCCCCGTTGGGACCGAGCAGGCCGTAGACCTTGCCCTTCTCAACATGCAGCGACACGTGGTCAACTGCCGTCTGCGCGTTTCCGCCCCGCCCGAAGCGCTTGGTTAGTCCGCGCGTCTCCAGAATGCATTCCGCCATGGTCTATCCTTTCGTCTCTTGGCGTTCTGTTCTGGATTCCAGTCTGGGCGAGGAATCTAAAGAAACGGTAAAGCCCTCCCGTCCTCATCGGCGGCGCACACTCGACGCACATAATCGATATTTTAAAGATGCCCTTTCGCATAATGTGCCAAAAAATCAGCGTTCATTATGCGAAAGCCTGTCAGTATAGGAACATATCATCCGAAAAAGCGTAGCATCCGAGGCTGCATCGGAGACCAAGCGAGGACCTATGGAATATGCGTTCATAAGCCACGCGTCAGCCGTCGAGGCCACCTGGAGCCTCGCGCGCGCCAAGGGCTTCTCGCCGCTCGACGATGAGGGCATCTGGATGCTCCCCTCGCCCGAACACTGCGTCACCACGCAGGAAGCTCTTGAACAGCTGATGGAGATGGACGGTTTCAAGGGACTCGGCCTCCGCTCAAGGCCCATCGATCTCCTGGTGCCGACGGTCTCGTCGCGCTCACGCGGCAAGCTGTTGACCTGCCATGTTTGGAACGGCTTCTTTCCCGAGCGCGCGTTCATCCGCGTGCACGAGCGCGTGTTCGTGAGCTCTCCGCTCTTCACCGTCCTGCAGCTCGCGTTGGCACCGCACCCGTCCCGCCTGTCGCGACGCTTGGCTGAAGAGGCTGCTGCCGAGGATGCGCGTATCAGACACGAGCTGGGCATGGAGGGTGCCGCGGCGGCGGCGCAAGAGCTGCTCGCCTGGGAGGCAATCGCGCGAGAAGCGCGCGCCATCCGCACGATGACCGATTTCGCAGGAACCTATCGGCCGGCGACCTCGCCGAGAGACGGGACGAGCTATGATACGGCACCCCTCATGACCTGCGATGACCTGAAATCTTTCCTCGATAGCCAACCGTCTATGCGCGGAGCCCGCAAGGGGTACGGGGTGGCGGCGCGGGCGTTCGACCGTTCCGGGTCGCCCATGGAAACGGCGCTCGCCCTGCTGCTCACGCTGCCCGTCGAGATGGGCGGGTTCGGCCTGCCGAGGCCGGCGCTCAACCGCAGCGTGCCCCTCTCGCCCACAGACAGGGGCTTGACGTCGCAGGAAGAGATGATCGCAGACCTGTGCTGGGAGCACGAAGGCCTTGTTATCGAATACGACAGCTGGGAACGGCACGGGCGGCTCGGCGCTGCCAAGATAGCGAAGGACCATGCGCGTGCGAACTCGCTCACGGCCTTGGGGTGGAAGACGCTCACGGTTGGATATGCGCAGGTCGCCAGCGTGCAGGGCATGGCGTTGCTCGCGCGGCAGGCAGCGCGCCTGCTGGGATGCGAGCTCGCAGAGTCCACCGACCTCCAGAAGATCTGGCGCTCACGGCTCCATGCCCTGCTCATGCCGCAGGATGAGAGGCACGCGTAGGCTGCTGCCCTCATGCATTCATCGTCAACGGAGCAAGGACGGCGCTCAGCAGTTGCCTGTATAGACGTGAGCAAGGTGGCGGCGCGCGACGTCGGCAAGCTCGTAGACGAGCGAGACGGGCGTGGGGCCTCGGTCGCGCATGCGCCACGCGGGATGGAAGCGCGAGACGTGCAGGGCGATCTCGGGATCGATGCCCGCAAGCCATGCGGCGAGCCCGTCCATCTCATCGGGCGTGTCGTTGATGCCGGGAACGATGAGGGTCGTGACCTCGAGATGGCACGTGGGCGTTGCGGCGAGCGCCCGTATGGTGGCCTGCACGGTTGCAAGGTCGCCGCCCGTCAGCGTATAGGTCGTGCGGCGGAAGGTCTTGAGGTCGATGTTGGCAGCATCGATGAGCGGAGCCACGGCATCGACGACCTGCTGATTCACGTATCCCGCCGAGACAAGCACGTTGGAGAGGCCCGCCTCATGCGCAAGCGCCGCGCAATCGCGCACGAACTCCCACGTCACGAGCGGCTCGTTGTAGGTGTAGGCGACGCCCACCATGCGCGGATCCCCATCGTGGAGGCGCTTCGCGAGCGAGACGACCTCTTCGGGGGATACCTCCCGCCAGCCCGCGTCCTTCTCGCCCGCCTGCGAGATATCGTAGTTCTGGCACCAGGGGCAGTGCAGGTTGCAGCCGTATCCGCCCAAACTGAGCACGTCGGATCCGCTCTTCCAGCGTGCAAGCGGCTTCTTCTCCACGGGATCGACGGCAAGCGAGGTCACGCGTCCATAGCCGAGCGGAACCACGGTGCCGCCCACGTTTCCACGCGCCCGGCAGGCGCCCACGGCTCCCGGTGCGAGCATGCAGCCGCGCGGGCAGGTTTCGCAGCGGATGGCGCGGACGGCGTTCATAGGTGGCGCACCACCCGGAACCGCTCCAAGCGGTACTCGTCGCGGCGCACATCGATATGGCCCTTGCGCGCCGCAATGGACACCTGATCCTCGACGGTATCCACGCCGTCGAGATCGGGCAGCAGCACGCCGCGCCGTCCATCGTCGCAGCTCACGATAACGCCGTACACGGCGGGATCGAGGTCGGCCTGCGATGCCACGCGCTCGGGCTCGCCCAGCACATCCACGTCGTAGACCAGCTCGTCCAGCTCGTCCTCGCGCACCGGCGAGAACCTCGTATCATGCGCGCCGGCGGAGATGGCATTGGCGATGATCTCGTCGGCGAGACAGGCCCGCGTGGGCGCAAGGGTTCCGATGCACCCGCGCAGCTGCCCGTCGATCTTGAGCGACACGAAGCACGCTTTCCGGTCGTGCGTGAGCTCGGAAGGCAGATCGAGGGCGAGCTGGGAGAGCTTGGCACGCCTGCCGTCGCGCACAAACGACTCGAGCGAGGCGCGGGCAAGCTGCACATACGGATCCTCGGCGGCCTTGCGCGCGGCCAGATCCCGCGCGCGCTGCTCCCGCCACCGCTGCAAGAACGCCCGGCTCTCATCGGCGCCCTCCGCGCCTGCAGGCGAGAAGGCCGCGACGCCATAGCCCACGCCGAACGGCCCCTCGTAGGAGAGCAGCTCGGACGAGACCGCCGTGCCGTCGAGCGCGCCCGCCATCATCTGGAAGCTGCGCAGGCCGCACTCGGCGGCGCGCTCGGCCAGCGACGGATCGAGCGAGAGCAGGTCGAGGAAGTCGCCGCGCGCAAAATCGTCGGTCACGCGCGCGTCGAAGACGGGTCCTTCGGGCGCGAAGCCGTACGGCCCATCCGCGGCGAGCTTGTGCGAGAGGTCGCCCGATGCCACGTACACCACGCGGCGGGACAGCTCCGCAGCGACGCGCTGCACGAGCTGGCCCATGCGGTAATGCTCGCCGGCATTGAGGCCCGAGAGCCCTATGCGCACGAGCTTGAAGCCGCGATACTGGTTCTGGATGAAGTGCACGGGAATCATCGTGGCGTGATCGAGCGTGCGGTCGCGCTCGTAGTCGGTCCCTCCCAAAACGCCCGCGCGGTCGCATGCGGAGGCGAGGGCGGCTGCGAACTCCTCATCGTAGGCGACCCGATACGAGGCCCTGCCCGCCCCGTAGTGCGCGAAGCTGCCCGAGGCGCCTGCGCCGGGCGAGATGTGGAAGTAGTCGCGGTAGAGCGTGGCATGCGGTGATGAGACCACGACGGTGTCGGGCGCCAGCTCGGCGATGCGGCGCCCGACCGTCTCATAGGCATCGATCGTAGCCTGGATGCCCTTCTCGCGGCCTCCTCCCACCTCGGGGATGATGAGCGGCGGATGCGGCACGGCGAATGCGGCGATGATTGCCATGATGCCTCCTTATGCGGCCCCGCGCTACAGGACGTGCGCGACCTCGTACGCGTCGTGGATGGCGGTCATGATGTTGCCCACGCCGCGCTCGTCGCCGATCACGTTGACCGTCGCCCCGAGGCCCTTGAGCCGCGCGGCCATGCCCTCGTTGGAGCTGAACCCCACGGCGATGATGACGGTGTCTGCGGCAATGACCTGTTCGTCGCCGCCCTCGGTGGGAACCACCACGGCGCCCTCGTCGGTCACGCCCGCGATCTTGGTGCCGGTCATGATGGGCGTGCCGTAGAACGCGAAGGCATCGCGGAGCATCATCGCGTTGGGCAGCGGCACGGCGATGCCGGTTGACAGGATATCGGGCTGCATCTCCACGATGGTGACGCTCTTGCCCTGCTTGATGTGCTCGAGCGCCATCTCGCATCCCACCAAGCCGCCGCCGACGATGACGACGTTCTGCCCCACCTCGACCGCGCCGTTGAGGGCGTCCACGCACGAGACGCATGCGGGGTTGTCGGCTCCGTAGATCTTCGGCATCACGGGCTTGGAGCCCAGCGCGCAGATGATGGCATCGGGCTCGTACTCGGCGATGATCTCGGGCGTCGCCTCCACCCCGAGCACCATCTCGACGTCCAGCTCGTCGAGCTCGCGCCGGTACCATTCGTTGAGCTCGCGGATCTCGCTTTTGAACGCATGCCTGCCGCCGGAGATGAGGTGGCCTCCCAGCTGGTCGGTCTTCTCGAGCAGCACCACGTCGTGGCCGCGCAGCGCAGCCACGCGCGCAGCCTCCATGCCGGCCACGCCGCCGCCGACGATGACGACGTCTTTGCTCTCGGATGCGGGCGCGATGCGGTAATCGGCGTTATGGCCGACCTCGGGATTGACGGCGCACTGCGCGGGAAGCTGGTTGAACAGGCGGGCAAGGCAGCCCTGGTTGCATGCGATGCACGGGCGGATGGACTCGGGCCTCCCCTGCTCTATCTTGCGCGGGAAATCGGGATCGGCGAACATCGGGCGGCCCAGCGCCACGGCATCGAACATGCCCCGCGCGACGGCCTCCTCGTCGATGAACGCATCGCCCATGCGGGAACCGCAGATGATGGGGATGCCCACGGCGGCCTTGGCCCGCTCGGCGAGCTCCACCATGTACCCGCGCTCCACGTACATGGGCGGGCACGCGTAATAGAATGAGTCGTAGGTTCCGGTATCGACATCGAGGGCGTCGTAGCCTGCGGCCTCGAGCAGCTGGCAGATGCGCACGCCCTCCTCGAGGGTGCGGCCGGCTTCGTCCGACCCGTCGAAGGAGCCCTGGTTGAGCCCCTTGATATAGCTCTTGAGGCCGAGGCGCATGGTGACGGGGAAGTCGGATCCGCAGGTCGCCTTGATGCCTTCGCAGATCTCGGTGGAGATGCGCAGGCGGTTTTCGAGCGAGCCGCCGTACTCGTCCTCGCGGTGGTTGGTGATGGCCAGCGCGAACTGGTCGAGCAGGTAGCCCCAGTGGATGGAGTGGACCTCGATGCCGTCGTAGCCGGCCTGCTTCACGATGGCCGATGCCTCGACGAGCTGTTCGATCTTGCGCTTCACCTGCTCGGCGGTGAGCGCGGGCGCGAGCGTTCCGGGCGCGCCGAAGATATCGACGGCGGACGGTGCGGGCAAGCCGGGATAGTTGCGGCCGAGACCGGCGGTGAGCTGCACGAAGAACTTGGCGCCAAAGGGGCGCGTGCGGTCGAGCATCTCGGCGCTGGTGGATAAGAACGATGCCGGATCGGTGCGGAACACCCCGCCGAGCGCGCTGTAGGGATCGACTTCGCTATCGGTGCCGAGCGCACCGGTCTGGAGCAGGCCGAAGCCGCCTTCGGCACGTCGGATGAAGTAGTCGATGCCCTGCTGCGTGAAGCCGCCCGACGGGTCGAGATAGGAGCCGGTGGTGACCGGCGCCATGACGAAGCGGTTCTTGATGGTGCACGCACCGATCGCAAACGGGCTGTTGAGCGCTGAAAACCTGTCCTCCATACCCTCTCCCCTCTCCGATGCGTCCGTCCACAACGTCGGCCAGCTGAGAACCCTCGACCGACTTAGAATCCCAGCACCTCGTTGACCAGGATCACGTGGATGCGCCCTGCATGGCGCGAGTAGCGCGTGATGAGGAACTGGCAGCAGATGGTATCGGGCGATGTGCAGTTGGCGCAGGCGCCCGTCTTGGTGCACGGCGTGCTGAGGCCGAAACGCTGGGCGTTGGTGGGAGCGGCCACGTTGCGGGCACGCTTGATGGCGGCGTCCACATCGCTGCAGACCTTGTTCATGCCCACGATGAAGACGACCTTCTTGGGTCCCTGCGCGATCGCCGACACGCGGTTCGAGTTTCCGTCGATGTTCACGAGCACGCCGTTCTCGGTGATGGCGTTGACGCTGGAGAGAAACACGTCGGCATCGTATGCCGCGAGCATGGCGGCGCGCTTATCGGCCATCCGATCGCGGTCGATGAAGGTGTAGTTGCCCTCCTTGACGGCATCGACCAGACCGATCTCCTGCGCGCTCGCACAGCCGCCCATGGCGACCGTCGCGCCCTCGCCGATGAGCTCGAGCGCGAGCTCGCATGCCGCATGCGCATCCGCAGCATAGTAGCCGCACATGTTGCGCGAGCTCAGCCCCTTGATCACCGTGTTCGCAAGCAGTTCGTTTCGTTTGATTACGTTCGCGTCCATCGCACTTCCCCCTTTGCGCAGATGCAGTGTCATCTCCATTGTAGACCCCGTGCGCGAGGTGCCGTGCGACAATGGAGTCCCGCATCCGCGCACGTTCGAACAAAAGGAGTGAATATGGCGAAGACCGTCATCGTCGGCGGCGTTGCGGGAGGCGCAAGCTGTGCTGCGCGTCTCCGCAGGCTCGCTGAGGACGCTCAGATCGTCCTGCTCGAAAAGGGCCCGTACATCTCGTTTGCCAACTGCGGCCTCCCCTATCATGTGGGCGGCGTGATCGCCGAGCGCAACACGCTGCTGCTGCTCACGCCCGAGGTCATGCGGTCGCGCTACAACATTGACGTGCGCGTGGAGCACGAGGCCACCGCCATCGACCGTACGGCCAAGACCGTCGCGGTGACCGACCACGCAACCGGGAGAACCTACGTCGAGTCCTACGATACCCTGGTTCTCTCCACGGGATCCGTGCCCCTGCGCCCGCCCATCCCCGGCATCGATGCGCCGCGTATCCGCACGATCTGGACCGTGCCCGACGCCGACCAGATCCGCGCCCTCATCGCGGGCGATGCGCACACGGGTCCGGCCTCATCGGCCATCGTGGTGGGCGGTGGGTTCATCGGTCTGGAGATGGCCGAGAACCTGCATGCCGCAGGCCTCGATGTCACCGTTGTGGAGGCGCAGAGCCAGGTCATGGCCCCGCTCGATTTCGAGCTTGCACAGCTGGTGCATGAGCACCTGCTCGACAACGGCGTGGCGCTGCATCTGGACGACGGCGTGGCATCCTTCGAGGACCTGGACGCCCGCGTCGCCGTCACGCTGGCAAGCGGCACGCGTCTCGTGGCCGACATCGTGATCCTCGCAATCGGCGTGCGCCCCAACAGCTCGCTTGCCCAGGCCGCCGGCCTCGAGGTCAACGCGCGCGGCGGCATCATCGTGGATGAGCATCTGCGCACGAGCGATCCCGCCATCTACGCCGTGGGCGATGTCATCCAGGTTACCGACCTCGTGAGCGGGGAGCCCGCCATGGTGCCGCTCGCCGGTCCCGCCAACAAGCAGGGCCGCATGGCCGCCGACAACATCTGCGGTGCGAACCGCAGCTACCGGGGCACGCAGGGAACCTCCATCGCCAAGGTCTTCGACCTCGCCGCCGCAACTACGGGCGCCAACGAAAGAGCCCTCATCGCGCGCGGCATGGAGCGCGAGCGCGACTACGACTTCGTGATCGTGCGCCAGAACAGCCATGCGGGCTACTACCCCGGCGCCAAGCCCCTGACGCTCAAGGTGCTCTACGCGCTGCCGTCGGGCAGGCTGCTCGGCGCGCAGATCGTCGGCTTCGAGGGCGTGGACAAGCGCATCGACACGCTGGCCGTGGTGCTGCGCGCGGGCGGCACGGTGGACGATCTCACCGAGCTCGAGCCGGCCTACGCGCCGCCCTTCTCGAGTGCCAAGGATCCCGTGAACATGGCCGGATTCACCGCCGAGAACCAGATGGCGGGCCTTGTGCGCGTGGCCGCGTGGAACGAACCCGATACCGTTGAGAACGTGCAGGTCGTCGATGTGCGCGAGCCGCGCGAGTGCGAGCGGCTGGCGTTTGCGGGCGCGGTGAACATCCCGCTCGGGCAGCTCCGCGCACGTACGGGCGAGCTCGATCCCATGCGTCCCACGATCACCTCGTGCGCCGTAGGCGTGCGCGCCTACAACGCCGCGCGCATCCTCATGCAGAAAGGGTTCGCCAACGTGAGCGTCTATCCTGCGGGCGCCGCGTTCTGGAGCACCACGCACGAAGATGTCGCCGCGCGCACGGCGACGATCGAGGAGAAGCGCTAGCCGCATCCGCTTCCGCCTGCGGAAAAAACGCGTGAAAGGCGCTGTTCTCGTGCACGCGGCGCACGCGCAACAGGTATCATCGTATACGTGCGCTGCGACTGACGGAGATTCGCGGACAACCGCGGGGGAACAGCGTGCACAACATACGCCGACCGTCTGGGCAAGTCATCTCTTCGCAAAGATATGGCTTGCCTTTTTCGTTCGGGTCACGCCGGCAGAGAGGAGCGCCCATGAAGAAGCTCGTCGAGTTGCTCGAGAACAACCCCTACCCCGGTCGCGGTATCGTGGTGGGCGCAAACGCCGAGGGCGCGCCCGTCGTGTATTACTGGATCATGGGGCGCAGCGCCAACAGCCGCAACCGCATCTTCTCGCTCACCGAGGACGGCATCCAGACCGAGGCCTTTAAGCCCGAGCTCGTCGAGGATCCCTCCCTCATCATCTACCACCCCGTGCGCACCATGGACAACAAGCTCGTCGTGACCAACGGCGACCAGACCGACACCATCGTCGAGAAGGGCTGCTTCCGCCGCGGCTGCATGGCCCGCGAGTACGAGCCCGATGCACCCAACTACACCCCGCGCATCTCCGCCATCCTGAAGGCAGACGGACGCTTCGAGCTCTCCATCCTCAAGCGCCAGGATGAGTCCGGCCGCTGCCTGCGCGAGTTCTTCGCCTACGAGGGCGCCGAGGCGGGCACAGGCTATTTCATCTCCACCTACGTGGGCGACGGCAACCCGCTGCCGAGCTTCGCCGGCGAGCCCATCCCCGTCGAGCTGGCAGGCGCGGACGAGGTCTGGGCGGCTTTGAACGACGACAACAAGGTCTCGATGTATGCCAACGTCGCCGGCGAGGTCAAGCTCTTCAACAAGCACCTCGGGGATTAGCAGCCAAACACTTTGGAGCGCTCTTCGGGGAGGCTCCTTCAAACCCCAGCTAGTTGATAGAATCGCAGCGCATAGTAATATGCGGAAGATTCTGCTCCTATATCTATGATTAGTAGACTCAGCCGCTCCTTACTGCCAAGCTTGGGGCGGCTATTATATTGGCATGATGTCTTGTCGGTATGACAGTCGGGGGGTGAATTATGGATGCTAGGAGCTTCGGAAAGAGGGTCGCGTCGCAGCGTCAATCCTTGGGGCTCACTCAGGCAGAGCTTGCTGCAATGATTCAAGTCACTCCAAAGACGATTAGCCGGTGGGAATGCGGCAGAGGTTTTCCCGATGCAACGCTATGGATGCCTCTTGCCAAGGCCCTCCACCTAGATGTCTCCGATCTAATGAACCCCTCTGCTGAGCAAAACCGATCGACTCCCGCACCTCAAGAACCTGCGCATGTGCAAGCATCGTCAACAGGCAGTTCTGACGCGAAAGGAACTAGTGGCAAAGAGAGCAACGAGATTGGCATTCTGGGACGAATCCTGACCAGGCTTCCGTTCTTTGAGATTGTACTGGCGATTTGCATGATTGCCTTTATGATGATTCCGCCAAGCGTCACCACGACACTCGCAGGCACCTCGTCTATTTATTCTATCCTGTGGGGGTGGTGCACCGTCTTCGGCGTCCCATTATCGCTCTTCTGTATAGGACGAATAGCCTCCCGATTACTGATACGAAGGGAGACATATCGCCGTAACTCTTTATTTGCAGCCACAAGACCGGAGCCGATCTCGATACTGATGCTTGGAATCTGCATGACAGGTTTTACCGCATACGTTCTTCCGCCCCTACAGCCGAGGCTTTTCTATGTACTCTCGTTTGTCCCCCTCGCAGTCAACATGTGCCCGTTATTCATCTGGCTCATCCTTGGTGCGTTGCAAGGTATTCGCCGGCATCCGTTAAGAGGTGGCGGTAGGTCCTAAACGGTGTCTACGATTCGTAGAGTAGTCTCTACCAGCCAATATCTTTGTAGACATCTTCAGCTTCTCAATGCATGCCATCCAAATAGGCTATAAAGATGCGTGAGCGCTCTCCAGTCAGGCACGTCACGAAAGGATACTGTATGAGCACCGTAACACCACAGAAGATATCTGCCAACATGACACGACGTTTTTTTCTCGCAGCAGGACTAGCCGCTTTCTCATCATTGATCATCTCACCCTCAGAGGGAAACGCGCTTTTATCGGAAGACAATGCACCCACCGAAACCCTTGCCTACCAGATGTGGAAACAGGCAGAAGAACAGGCATTGCAAGAGGGTGCCACGATTGAGACGGGCGAGCTACTTGAACCAAATCAAGACGAGGAGAACTTGAGAGGCGCTATTACAAGTGTTGCCACGAAGTACATCTACACGGCGCCGCTCCCGAATTATCTTCATGTAGCTGCGGTATACAATGTAGTTAGCGGTTCGCCAAACCGGATAAGCGCAGTCAATAATGTCTATGCTTATTTTACAACCGGAACCGTTAGCAACGCCTACTACAGTAGAACCATTATCGATGGAGGCAGGACTCTAGCTGTATATTGCTCTGGTGTGGTAACCGTACTATCAAACATCAATATTGGCTTTGATGCTTACGCTGAGTTTTACGCATCTGGAGCAAACTACATATCCTAAGCCGAGAGACATCAGTGGCACACCTCGTTATTTGAAGGCCATTCGGAGCCCGCCCTCTTTTGGCGGGCTCCGAATGCATACGGGAATATATATGCTTTCGCCTATGCAGGACAATCGGATGACTCGCTCCTAAGGTCACTTCTCCAGCTTTCCTCTTACAAATCCCTCCATACAACATATCGTTCCATTGCTTCCTGAGCCGAGCAGTATGATGAGCAACGCACCATTCGCCGCACTAGCAAGAGACGTTCGCCGCAAGATGGAGGTATCGTCAAATGAAACTAGCTGGCAAAGTTGACTTGAGCGGCTACCAGAATGGGCTTTACCATGGTTATATCAGGTTTTTCGAATTATCGCGGAACGTGTCCTCATCGATGTGCACCCCGGCCAAGAAGGAGACTTGAATGACAGAACTCGAGCTCAAGTACGGCATGAACCCCAACCAGAAGCCCGCCCGCATCTTCATGAAGGACGGCAGCAACCTGCCCGTCACCGTGCTGCAGGGACGTCCCGGATTCATCAACTTCCTCGACGCCCTCAACTCCTGGCAGCTCGTCCGCGAGCTCAAGGAGGCCACGGGCATGCCCGCGGCCGCGAGCTTCAAGCACGTCTCGCCCGCCGGCGCCGCCGTGGGCAAGCCCCTCTCCGCCGTCGAGCGCCAGATCTACTTCGTGCCCGACGACATGGCGGAGCCCTCGCCGATCGCCTGCGCCTACATCCGCGCGCGCGGCGCCGACCGCATGTCGAGCTACGGCGACTTCGCGGCCCTCTCCGATATCTGCGACGCCGACGTGGCCCGCTACATCAAGCCCGAGGTCTCCGACGGCATCATCGCCCCCGGCTACACCGAGGAGGCCCTCGCCATCCTCGCCACCAAGCGCAACGGCGCCTACAACGTCATCCAGATCGACCCGGACTACGTCTGCGCGCCCACCGAGACCAAGGACGTCTTCGGCATCACGTTCGAGCAGGGGCACAACTTCTTCAAGATCGACCGCGAGCTGCTCTCCGACGTGGTGACCCAGAACAAGGACATCCCCGAGGAGGCCCTCGTCGACATGATGATCAGCCTCATCACCCTCAAGTACACGCAGTCCAACAGCGTGGCCTACGTCAAGAACGGGCAGGCTATCGGCATCGGCGCCGGCCAGCAGAGCCGCGTGCACTGCACGCGCCTTGCCGGCAACAAGGCGGATACGTGGTACCTGCGCCAGCACCCGAAGGTGCTCGGCCTCACGTTCGCCGAGGGCATCAAGCGCGCCAACCGCGATAACGCCATCGACGTCTATATCGGCGACGAGCACGACGACGTGCTGCGCGAGGGCGAATGGCAGAAGTGGTTCGCCGAGAAGCCCGAGGTTCTCACCGACGACGAGAAGGCCGCCTGGATTGCCACGCAGACCGGCGTGACCGTGGGTTCCGACGCGTTCTTCCCGTTCGGCGACAACGTGGAGCGCGCCCGCAAATCCGGCGTGTGCTACATCGCCGAACCCGGCGGATCCATCCGCGACGACAACGTGATCGAGACCGCCGACAGGTACGGCATCGTGATGTGCTTCACGCACATGCGGCTCTTCCATCACTGATGCGGCGCGATTCCTCGGAGCCTGCGCAACGCATGTCCGTTCGGCGAGCCTCGGGGTGCACGCATCCTCAAGAACATCACATCGTTACCGTATACTTCCGTTGTGTCTGAACGCGTCCTACCACAGGAGATAGTATGTTCTGCAACCAGTGCGGTACCCAGGTGCCCGAGACCGCTTCATTTTGCTCGAACTGCGGCGCAGCGCTTTCCCCTATAGCGCCCTACCGCTCTGCAGCCCCCATCCCCGGGCCCGGTCAGGTGCTCCCGCAGCAGGCTGCCCCCTCACCCGCCCCCGCGCAGGCATCGAGGAGCTTCAAGATGCCCACGTTGAGCGAGCTGTTCGTGGGATACAACAAGGCGGGCGTGCAGTACGCGGAGTCTACCGGCATCGCCATGAGGTGGTACAAGGTTCTCACGCTCGTCCTGCTCTATCTGGCTGCGCTCGCGAACGCATACAATGCATTCCAGCTGCTGACCGGCAATGCCTACGAAGGGATGGCGTCCTATTTCTACCAGGCATATCCCGCCATGCATATCGTCGACATCCTCATCGGCCTCATCAGCCTCGCATTCGTCTGGCTCAACCTCTACGCCAGGATGCGCCTCGCGCAGTTCGGCAGGGAAGCGCCTCGCCTCTACCTGATTCTCCTCATTGCCAACGCCGTCATCAGAACGATCTCCGCTCTGGTCACGTTCGCGATCACCGGCTACATCGACAACGCCACCTTTGTCGGCAGCATCGCCGGCGGCATCGTGGGATACGCCCTCAATCGAATCTACTTCAGCAAGCGACAGCATCTCTTCACCGCATAGCGCAGGCGCCGCATGGAAGAGCTGATCGACATCTACACCCGCACCCGCGAGCTCACGGGCACGACCATCCCCCGCGCGGGCGCGTTTCTCACCGAAGGGCAGTTCATGCTCTATGTGCTCGCCCTCATCGAGGCCCCGGACGGACGGATCCTCATCACGCAGCGCTCGCAGGACAAGCACTGGGGCGCGGGCTGGTGGGAGGTCGGCGGCGGCGGCGTGCGGGCGGGCGAGACCTCGCTCCAGGCCATCCGGCGCGAGATCGCAGAGGAGACGGGCCTCGATGTGAGCGGTCTCGATCTCTCCCCCGCCTACAGCTACGTGAACGTGGATCGCGCGCGGGGCGACAATTACATCGTCGATATCTACCATATCCACCTGAGCTTCACGCTTGAGGATGTGCGCCTGCCCGAAGGGGAGGTCGTGGATGCGCGCCTGGCAACCTGGGACGAGATCGGCCAGCTCAACGATCAGGGCATCTTCTTGCACTACGCGCGCATCAAGCAGACGCTCGAGGCGGAGGGCCTGCTGTAGGAGAACCGTCGCACAGGATGCCTTCCCCAACACCTCACGGCACGATGATATCGTAGCGTACGACCTTGCCCGCAAGGCTGCTCGCGGGTTTGGCGCCGGCAAGCGCGGGCCCCTTGAGCGGCCGCTTCACCACCACCTTGCGCGGACGGACGGCGCATGCGGCGGCGATGAGCGCCGCCTCGTCATCGCAGGGCTTCTCGAGCATCTGGAGGATCTGCAGCTTCTTCTTGGTTGCCGCGCCTGTGCGCTTGGCGGGAAACATCGGGTCGAGAACCACCACGTCGGGCACGAAGTCCAAGGTCGGCAGCACCTCCACGGCATCGCCCTCGACGAGCGTCATGCGCGCGACGACGGGTGCAAGCTGCGGGTGCTCTTTCGCGCGTTCGAGCGCATCGGCGAGCAGCGCCGCGATGACGGGATCGCGTTCGATGAGGGTGACCGTGCAACCCGCAGCGGCGAGCAGAACCGCGTCCTCCCCCAGCCCCGCCGTGGCATCCACTGCGGCAGGGTGCTCCACCCCGCGCACGCGCGCCGCCCGCACGAGCAGCTCATGCGCCAGGCGATCGGCCCTCATGCGCGGCAGCAGGCGCGTGAAGTCGCCCCGCAGCTCCATCTCGCCGCAGACGAGCGCACGGCCCCGCTCGTCGCGAACCAGCTCCAGGCCCTCCGGCAGCGCTCTGTTCGATATCTCGTCCATACCGCAAGATTGTACGCCCGCGCAGGAGCGCACGCACGTCGGCATCCGCGCAGCATCGTCCGGCGTGTATGCGATGAAGCCTCATAATCGTCTGCAAGACCCAACGCATGGTGGGTACAATCCAGCCATGAGAGGAGATGCGATGGGGCTCTCCGAGGGTTCACGAGCCCCATCATCAACGAGAAGGCGGCGGTCCGCGTGCGCTTCAAGACACCGCCAAGGCCGCCCGCCCCATCGTCGGCATCGCCTCATGGAGCGGACCGATCGTCCGCAACTAACGCGAAAGGAAGTGTGTCATATGCCGGTTATCACCATCACGAACGAAAACTTCGAGTCTGAGGTTCTCAAGTCCGACAAGCCCGTCCTGCTGGACTTCTGGGCAACCTGGTGCGGGCCCTGCCGCGCCTTCGGCCCCGTCGTCGACGCCTACGCCGAGCAGCATCCCGAGGTCAAGGTCGGCAAGATCAACGTCGATGAGCAGGCCGAGCTCGCGCGGACCTACAAGGTCATGAGCATTCCCACGGCGATGGTCGTCAAGGATGGGCAGGTGGCGAACCGCGTGAGCGGTGCCATGGACGCCTCCCAGCTCGAGGAGTTCATGAACGTCTGACATCTCGCTCAGCGCCTCCGTTCGCGACGCAACGCGGAGCGGACCGGGCGCGGCGTGCACTACGGATCAAGCGGGCGCGGTCGATGTGCATCAATCGGCCGCGCCCATCTCTATGACGATGCCCGCCTCGCGCTCGATGCGCTCACAGCGCCGTATCACGAGGCATCGAGCACCTCCTGAAGCTGCGCGCGGCTCACGATGCCCGTCGAGGCCCCATCGTGCTGGATGCAGATCGACGCGGCCGCATGGGCGTAGCGGCAGCACTCCCGATGGTCCCGCCCCTCCACAAGACCGCAGATGAACCCTGCGCAGAAATTATCGCCCGCACCCGTGGTGTCGAGCGGCTCCACGAGATGCGCCGGCACCGTGAAGCACTCGTCCGCGCTCTTGAAGAAGCAGCCTCGGCGGCCGATCTTGATGATCGCATGGCCCATGCCGGTTGCGAGCAGCGCGTCCGCCATGGCATCGGGCTCCGTCTCGCCGGTGAGCAGGCCCGCCTCGTGCTCGTTGGGGAAGAAGTAGTCAACGTACGGCCACACCTCGGAAAAATCGTGCAGCGATGCCCATCCCTTGTGGTAGGTGAGGTCGGCGCACACGATCGAGCCCTGTTCGTGGGCCGCACGGGCGATGGCGACGGCGTGCTCGGGCTTATCGTAGGGCTGCGTGTACAGCGAGGCGAGCGAAACCACGCGCGCTCCGGCGATCTTGGCCGGGTCGGGGGTGAAGTCGAGCGCGAAGCCGATCTTTTCCGCCGAGATGAACACGCGTTCCGCGTTGTCGAGCACGATGGGGACGCTGATGTAGGTGGTGGTGCCGGGGCGCAGCTCGCAGAGGCTGCGATCCACGCCCTCCTCGTCGAGGAGCAGCGCGATGGTCTTGCCCGCGTTGTCGTCGGAGAGCGCCGAGTAGAGCTTGGCGGGCACGCCCAGCTTGGTGAGCACCACGCACTCGTTGACCGCATCGCCGCCCAGGTTGAGGCCGATACGCTTGGCCCGGGTGTTCTCAACCGACGTATCGATGCCCGGAAGGCCGCGGATGGGAACGTCGAGCACCGAAATGCCTGTGCACACGACCAGATCTTCCATGAGCGCCTCCCCCCGAGGCACCTATCGACGCCTATGCGAGCTCGAAGTAGGTGATGCCGCTGTAATGCTTGAGATTCTTGAGGAACGCCTTCTTCTCAGGGTAGCTGCCGAGCTCCACGCTGACCGTCGAGATGGGCCCCTCCCCCGCGATGGGGTTCTCCTGCGTGATGAAGTCGAAGTACTTCACGTCATGCTCCTCGAGGATGCGCGTGAAGTCGTGCACCGACTCGATGTCGGCGAACTCGATGTAGAGATCGAATGCGCGCGCGTGCTTGCGGAGCCTGCGATCGAGCGTGGTGAGGTTGTGCAGGATGAGAAAGGCGGCGAGCATGGCCACGATCGTGCCCTCGATGAATCCCGCACCCGCCGCGAGGCCGATGCACGCGCAGGTCCAGAGTCCTGCAGCCGTGGTGAGTCCGTGCACTTTGTTGCGATCGCCCACGATGATGGTGCCTGCGCCGAGGAAGCCGATGCCGCTGATGACGGCGGCGCCGAGACGGAACACGTCGCCCGCCATCTCGGGAAAGCGCACTCTGATGTACTGGCTGATGATCATCGTCAACGCCGACCCCATGCACACCATGGCGTGGGTGCGCACGCCGGCGCCCTTGTTCTTGTCGCGGCGATCGACGCCCAGGATGACGCCCACGAGGACCGACAGGAGGACCCTCACGAGGATCGAGCCGAACGACAGGTCGGACACCCAATATGTGAACTGCTCCCACAGCTGCATGGCACTACCTCGCATCGCTTGCCGCCCCCCTGACAGCTGTCTATTGTATGGGACAACGACGCCTCGGGCGGCCAGAAGGCACAGACGGGAACAACGGACAGGACAAACGCATATCCAACGCGGATGACCGATTACGGCATAACTGCATCCCATCGTGACATCGGCCTACGTGCGTTTAAAATATGTGGCGTAGGATAGGCTTGTCGTTTTCTCGGCCTCAAGAGAGGGACGTCATGACACAAGTTCAGATTGCAACCGCCATACTCGGCCTGCTCGCCGGCATCGGTATCTTCCTCGTCGCATGCTCCATGCTGAGCCGCAACCTCGAAACCCTCGGGTCGAGCAAGCTCCGTCATCTGTTCGCCTCGGCCTCCAAGAGCAAGCTCCTGGGCGTGGGCATCGGCGCGCTCGGCACGGCGGCCATCCAGAGCTCCGGCGCCGTGACGGTCATCGTCATCGGCTTCGTCAACGCGGGCATCATGTCGCTCGCGCAGGCGGCGACGGTCATCTACGGCGCCAACATCGGCACCACCATCACCGGCCAGATCGTCGCCTGGGGCATCTCGGGCGAAGCGGGCGTCTCGAGCACGGTCATCTTCGCGGGCCTCACCGGCATCGGCGCGTTCATCACGTCGTTCGCGGAGGCCGATAAGCCCAAGACGGTCGGCGGCATTATCACCGGCTTCGGCATGCTGTTCGTCGGCCTGGGGATGATGAGCGGCGCGATGGAGAGCTTCGCCGAGCTCGACAGCGTGCGGGAATTTCTCGCCAGCATCGACAACGTGTTGCTCCTCGTGCTGATCGGCGCGGTGTTCACGGCGATCATCCAGAGCTCGTCGGTCATGACATCGGTCGCGATCACCATGGTGGTTGCCGGCCTCGTCTCGCTCGACCAGGGCATCTACCTCACCATGGGCTCCAACATCGGCTCGTGCGTCGTGGCCCTCATCGCCGGCGCCACCGGCCCCGTCCCGTCCAAGCGCGCGGCGCTCATCCACCTCATCTTCAACGTGAGCGGCGTCATCGTGTTCTTGATCCTCGGGTTCATCCTCAGCACGGCTTCGGGCGGCTCGCTCGCCTTCGGCACCATCTTCAACTCGCTCTTCCCGGGCATGCCCCAGATCCAGCTCGCCATGTTCCACACGGTGTTCAACGTGATCGCCGTGATCATGATGCTCCCGCTCACCAACCTGCTCATCTCGATCGTCTGCGGCATCGTCCCCGACGAGCCCGAGGTTCCGGAGGAGGAGCAGGGCGTGCAGCTGCACACGTACTTCATCAGCGACGCCCTCATCGCCTCGCCGCCCATCGCCGTCCAGCAGGTCAAGTCGGAGATCATCAACATGGCCAAGATCGCCATGCGCAACGCCAGCATCGCCCTGAACTGCGCCCGTACGCTCGATTTCTCCGAGCAGGAGGAATTCGATCAGAACGAGGCCGAACTCAACTTCCTCAACCATGAAATGGCGCGCTACATCGCCCGCCTCTTCGGCGAGCAGCTCTCCGAATACGACCGCGACTACCTCTCCCACGCCCTCCACTCCATATCCGACCTCGAGCGCGTGGGAGACTATGCCACCAACATCGTCGAGTACGCCCAGCAGATCGCCTCGAAGGAGTATTCCTTCTCGTCCGAGGCGCAGGCCGAGATCGGCATGCTCGAGGAGTTCCTCCAGAAGCTCTACATGCATGTCATGCATGCCTATGTGATGAAGGACCAGGAGTCGTACGACAACGCGAAGGCGGCTGAGGCCGCCATCGACCTCATCACCGAGCAGATGGGCCAGAACCACGTGGCGCGCATCGCCAGCGGCATCTGCTCGCCCGAGGTGGGCGCGCAGTATATCGGCCTCATCTCCGATGCCGAGCGCATGGGCGACCACTTCTACAACCTCACCAAGGCGCGGCGCGGCTTCCAGCCCTAAGCCTCAAGCAGTGCGCGAAGGCGGCTCGAGCTACGAGTTGGATCCCCGGCCCAGCACGTCGAAGCGATCGACGCGCATGAGGATCTGCTCCACGTCGAGAATGCCCCACAGCATGCCCGTGGGTCTGCCGTCCTCGTATATGCGCAGGTTGCGATAGCCGGATCCCGTGCGCAGGCCGAACCATTCCATACGTTCGATGTTGTCGTACACCACATGGATGTTGCCGCCCAAAAACGGCGTGATGTCCATGTAGTCGTCGTAGACGGCCACGCGGTAGCGGCGCATGCACAGCCACATCGCGAACATCACCGCGATGAACGCCACGAAGAAGCCGATGACCGCCCGAGGACTTGCTGTGAACACGCCCACGCTGCAGAGCCAGGCGAGGAGCACGCCCACGATATCCATGAAGAACATGGCGATGATGAGCGCACGCGAGAACGACGTCTCGGCCGCGAAGGTGTCGTGGTGGCTGTGGTGGCGCTCGGAAATGCCCGCCGCGCTGCTCATCGCCTCGATCAGCAGCGCAAGGATGGGGATGACGGTGGCGAGAAGCATAAGCGCATGATGATCCACCGAAATGCCCCCTTCCCTTGACAGCGATAACCGAAAACAGCTCGAGGGCACGCTGCCCTCATGTAAAACCCTACCTTTTAACTCAGGTCAAAACCTGACGCGATGGCAAGCGGGCGTCCTGCCCAAGCGAACGGCAGGGCGAATCCACGAGCGCACGCGATTTTGTTGTGAGCGGTATACGCCCGATTACCTCGTATTGGAGGCGAACTTCGCTACGAGCGCCGTGAGCATGTCCACGGTTTTCTCCATGCTCGGAACCGGGATGAACTCGCGGACCGAATGGAAATTGTAGGCACCCGTCGCGAGGTTCGGGCATGGAAGCCCTCGGAAGGTGAGCTGCGCTCCATCGGTGCCGCCTCGGACGGGAACGGTGAACGCGGCGAGACCCGCCTCCTCATTGGCCTCGAGCGCGTAGTCGATGAGGAACTCCTTGCCCGCGAACTGCTCCGCCATGTTGCGATACTGCGCGCGCGTCTCAACCGTCACGGTGTGCTCGCCGTAGCGCACGTTCATGAAGGCTGCGATGGCGCGCAGGGTCTGCTCGCGCGCGGCAAGCACATCGGAATCGAAGTCGCGCAGGATGAACGAAAGCTCGACTTCGGAAGCGGTGCCTTTGACATCGGTGGGATGATAGAAGCCCTCGCCGCCCTCGGTGTGCTCGGGGCGCTCGTGGACGGGCACCAGCGCGAGGAACTCGGCGGCAAGCGTGATGGCGTTCACCATGACGTTCTTGGCGGAGCCCGGATGGACCATCACGCCCTGGATGCGCACCGTTGCCTGGGAGGCCGAGAAGCACTCGTAGTTGATGGAACCCAGCTCCTCGCCGTCGACGGTGTAGCCGTAGGCGGCGCCGAGTGCATCGAGATCGAGCAGGCTCGCGCCGTGGCCGATCTCCTCATCGGGCACGAAGGCGATCTTCAGCGTGGGATGGGGCAGCGCGGGATCATCCTTCAGGCGTTGGAGCAGGGCGCATATCTCCGCCACGCCCGCCTTATCATCGGCGCCGAGCAGCGTGGTGCCGTCGGTGACGACGATATCCTGGCCCGCGAAGTCGGCAAGATCGGGTACTTCCTCGGGCGTGGTGACGATGCGCTCGCCATCGACGATGCCCGAGAGCAGCTCTCCTCCCTCATAGCGCACCACATGGGGCTTCACACCAAGGCCGGGCGCGTCCGGCGCAGTATCGAGGTGCGAGCAGAGCAGGAGCGCGGGAGCGGCCTCCGCGCCGGCAGATGCCGCAAAGGTGCCGGTCACGTAGGCGTGCTCGTCCACGTTGACGTCCGCCAGCCCCAGGGCCGTGAGCTCCTCGCCCAAGAGACGCGCCATATCATGCTGGCATGCGCTCGAAGGAACCTGGGACTCGTTATCGGGATCGGACGGCGAATCTACGCGCACATAGCGCAGGAAACGCTCGAGGACGTCGGACATGCTCTCTCCTTTGCGGGCTGGCGTTCACGTGCATCGGTATAGTGTATCCCCTGCCGCCTGCGGCGTCGAGAGCGAGACGCGCGTCGCCCGCTTGACATGATATCCAGTCGGTATCAAGTCGGCCCGAACGAGGCGGGGCGAGCTGAGCCGGCCTATTCCTAGCGCTCGCAGAGCCAATAGTGCGCGCTGAACGGACCCACCTCGCTGCCTGCGCCGAAGTCGTGCTCCTCTCCCGTGATGAGATCGATTGCACGGCCGCACCCGGCATCGAAGTGCAGGACGGCGGGCTCGGCATCCGCATTGATGGCCACGATGACGCGCCTGCCGCCGGCCGCACGCTGGAACACCAGCTGCTTCGGCTGGCACATGAGCTCGTGATAGTCGCCGTTGCACAGCGCCTCCGAGCCCTCGCTCTCGAAGCGCGCCGCCGCAAGCGCGCCGATCCAATCGGTGAGGTCGTTCCATGAGGGCGCATCGAGCGCCGGGCGCAGCTCGTGGTCGCCGTGAAGCTGCTCGCCCTCGATGCCCCATTCGCTGCCATAGTAGACGCAGGGCGTGCCGCACATGCCGAAGAGCAGGCCGTAGAGCGGGACGAGCTGGCGCGTGTCGTCGAGCTTGGTGGCGATGCGCGGAACATCGTGGTTGTCGAGGAAGTTGAGCAGGTGTTTGCCCGTGTAGAGGTTCCAGGGCTTATCGCCGCTCTGGCGCTCGAGCGCATAGGCGACCTCGTGCATGTTGGCCGTGTTCATGGAGCTCCAGAGGCCCTTGTATGCCTCGTAGTTGGTCACGGTGTCGCAGGCGCCGTCGTTCATCCAGCGGTTGTAGTCGCCGAACATGCACTCGCCCAAAAGCAGGAATTTGCTCCCCCGCTTGGCGGTCAGCTCGTCCGCCACGCGGCGCACATACTCCAAGAATCCCAGATCGAGGCAGTAGGCCACATCGAGGCGCAGGCCGTCGATGTCGAACTCGCGCTCCCACGTGCGGATGACGTCGATACACATGTCGTTGCAGCCGAAGTTGCGATGGTTGAGCTTCACCAGGCTCGACACGCCCTCCCAGCACTCGTAGGCGAAGCCGTCGCCAAACTGGTTGTCTCCACTCCAGTCGATGTTGAACCACCCTGCGTAGGGGCTCGCCGCGCCCTTCTCGCGCACATCCTGGAAGGCCCAGAAGCCCCGGCCCACATGGTTGAGCACCGCATCGAGCAGCACGCGGATGCCCGCCTCGTGGAGGGCATCGACCAGGTTGCGCAGATCGTCGTTCGTACCCAGACGCCGATCCACCGTGAGATAATCCCACGTATCGTAGCCGTGGGAGCCGCTCTCGAAGACGGGGTTCAGGATCACGCATGTCACGCCGAGCTGCTTGAGATGATCGATCCAGCCGTCGTTCACCAGCTTGAGCAGGCGGTGCTCGTCATCGTTGGCCTTGCCCGTATCCGATCCGTCGTTCGTCCACGGAGCACCGCAGAGGCCCAAGGGGTAGATCTGATACACGAACGCGCCGTCATACCAGTTCATCGCATTTCTCCAGTCTTGCATCGATCGCGGCTGAGACTTGCGCACCCGCTGGGGGACGCCGCGCGATAGGCCGATACGTCCCAGCTCGCTCTGGGCGGGATCGAGCGCGGCCTCCACCTTTGCCAACAGGCCGAACTCTCCGCAGATATCGAGCACGGTGCCCACGCCGACGCCCGTGTCGCCCCGTTCGACGCGCGAGAGGGTGTCCCGCGACACGCCGATGGTCTCCGCCAGCTCGTCCGCTGTGCGCCCGGCCAGCGCACGCCAGGTCTTGAGGCTCACGCCTATGCGCTGCATGGAATCGGATGATGCCGAGGTTGTCATAGGGTTCCTTCCCTCACACGACGATGTTGAAAATAACGACTGAGATTTCAGACGGTATTTCTTTAATAATTGTTATATCAGATATAACTCTAAGATGGAAGCGAAAAACGAAGGCTCTTTCTCCGCATGCTCTCGCAGTGGGGCGGAACCCCTTGGGCTACCATGTGATGCAAGGTGTTTTTCAGAACAGAAAGGGATGCAGATGAAGAAGGTGCTCTTTGTACAGGGATCTCTGCGCGAGCAGTCGTTCAACCGTCAGCTTCAGAAGGCGATCGTAGCCGCCCTGGACCACAAGGTCGAGGTGGTCGAGCTCGCCTACGATGACGTGACCCCCATCAATCAGGACGACGAGTGGCCTACGCCCGCCCCCGTGGCTCGCGTGCGCGCAGACGTGCAGGCAGCCGATGCCATCTGGGTGGTCAGTCCGCAATATAATGGGAGCTTCCCCGGTCATGTCAAGAATCTCTTCGACTGGCTGTCCCGCCCCATGGAGCAGGGCAAGCCCGCGACGGCCGTCAAGGGCAAGAAGGTCACCATCTCGGGCATCGGCGGCAGGACGCAGACCGCCGAGATGCGTACGGCGCTGAGCACGCTCCTGCGCTTCATCGGCATGGACACCATGGACGAGACGGGCAGCGGCTACGCCGTGAACCCCAGCGCTTGGACAAGCAACGTGGTCGAGTTCTCCGAAGAGCAGCAGGCGAGCATCGAGCAGCAGGTGCAGGACTTCCTCGCGTTCATCGAAGCGTAGGGTCGAAGCGGGACCTCTCGACCATCCCCGACCTCGAAAACCTCATCAGAGCGCCCGCGAAACCGGTGCGGATCCCTTGTGTTTCGGGCAAGGCCGAGGCACGCGCCGTCGCTTTCACGATCATCACGGGATGATGGTCGTGAGCCGGCCCATGTTTCCCACGTGTTTCTCACCTCATGGGTTCTATTAGTAATTTACTTTTTGTCATTTACTGATCCATGATCATCTTTGCTAGGATTGCTCCCAGCATGAACGTTTTCGACGAAAGGTGAAGACATGAAAACGAGTGGCAAGTTCCTCAGCGCCGTCGCGTGCGCTCTGGTCGTGCTGGGGGTTATGGGTTTGACGGGTTGCGGATCCAACGAGCAGGAAGCCGCAGACCAGCAGGCGGAGAGTTCCGTCGAAGCGGTTGCCGAGCCCAACAGCGAGACGACGGAGTCCGCAACCGAGACGGATGCCGTGGCGTCGGACAGCTCGACCGCTGCTGCAGACGATGAGATTTCCCCGGAGTTCAGGGAGTCCATGGATAGCTACGAGGCCTTCTTCGACGAGTACGTCGAGTATATGAAGAAGGCTGCGGAGGATCCCACGAACACCGAGGTGCTGATGGGCATGTCGGATATGATCACCAAGGGTAACGAGATGCGCAGCGAGTTCGACGCGATCGCCGACGAAGATCTCAGCGTTGCCGAGAAGGCATACTACCTGGAAGTCCAGGCGCGCATCATGGCCAAGCTCTCTGAAGTCGGCTAAGCCGCACCGATCATCCAAAGCATCCGAAACGGGGGCGTCTCCACAGTGAGGCGCCCCCTTGCCGTATGCCTCGACCTAGGACGAGCGCGGGCGCAGCCATGGGGTCTTGGCCCGTCTCGGTCGATTATTCGGGACAGGTTCGGGCGGGTTCCTGTCCCGAACGATAGACTCAGATGGGCCAGAGGGCGAGCAGGAGTCGGATGCGCGCGCTTTTGCCCGCAATACCGCCTGACCTATGGAAAAGGACTGCGGGGAGAGAGCTCGGAGGCTGGACTCCTATATACTTATCAGCATCATACGTTGCACCCATGCATGTACGGCTCATGGGTGTGCGTTGCACAGGTGGCGAGGTTTACCGACCTCATTCTAGAGAAGGGAGTCATATGAAAGGCTACGCAATGCTCAAGATCGGCGAGTCAGGCTGGATCGAGAAGGACGTGCCCGCATGCGGCCCGCTCGATGCCATCGTCAAACCGCTGGCTGTCGCCATCTGCACCTCCGACATCCATACGCTTTGGGAGGGCGCTATCGGCGAGCGCCACAACATGATCCTCGGACACGAGGCGTCCGGCGAGATCGTGGAGGTCGGCTCCGAGGTCAAGGACTTCAAGCCCGGCGACCGCGTCCTCATTCCCGCCATCACCCCCGACTGGAACTCCCTCGAGGCCCAGGCGGGCTATTCCATGCACTCCGGCGGCATGCTCGCCGGCTGGAAGTTCTCCAACTTCAAAGACGGCGTCTTCTCCGAGTTCTTCCATGTCAACGATGCGGACGGCAATCTTGCCAAGCTTCCCGACTGCATCGATCCCGCCGATGCCTGCATCCTCTCCGATATGGTCCCGACCGGCTTCCACGCCGTCGAGCTCGCCGATGTCCAGTTCGGCGACACCGTCCTCGTCATCGGCATCGGCCCCGTGGGCCTCATGAGCGTCGCCGGCGCAGCGCTGCGCGGCGCCTCCCGCATCATCGCCGTGGGCACCCGCCCGGTTTGCGTCGAGGCAGCCAAGGGCTACGGTGCCACCGACTTCATCTCCTACAAGAACGGCCCCATCGACGAGCAGGTCCTCGAGATGACCGGCGGCAAGGGCGTCGATCGCATCTGCATGGCCGGCGGCGGCGTCGAGACCTTCGAGCCTGCCATCAAATGCCTCAAGGCCGGCGGCAAGATCGGCAACGTCAACTACCTCGGCAACGGCGACTACGTCAACATCCCGCGCGCCGAATGGGGCGTCGGCATGGGCCACAAGGACATCCGCGGGGGCCTCATGCCCGGCGGCCGCCTGCGCATGGAGAAGCTCTCCAGCCTTGTCGCAGCTGGCAAGCTCGACCTGCATCCCGAGGTCACCCACCTCTTCCACGGATGGGATCACCTCGAGGAGGCCCTGTTCCTCATGAGGGATAAGCCCGCCGACCTTATCAAGCCGGTCGTCGTCATCGACTAGCCGCTTTGCTCGCGTAGGGGCCACCGCCGATGCGGTGGCCCTTTTCTGTTGACAAGCCCCGTGTCCGGAGTGACTCATGAACATACTCGTCGTCTCGGGCTTCCTCGGTGCGGGGAAGACCACCTTCATCCAAGAGCTCATACGCCGCACCGGCAAAGATGCCGTGATCTACGAGAACGAGTACGGCGAGGCCGACATCGACGCACGGCGCTTGCGGGCCGATTCCGATCTCAAAGTCTGGGAATCTGTCGAGAACTGCATCTGCTGCTCAGGAAAGCAGGACTTCGCCACATCGGTCCTCACCATCTCGAACACCCTCGATCCCGAATACCTCATCGTGGAACCCACGGGAGTGGCGCGGCTCGGCAGCGTGATCGAGAATCTAGGCCATGTAGCATGGGAGCGCATCGCCCTGCTCGCCCCGGTGGCCATAGTCGACGGACTCTCCTGGGAGGAACAGCGCCGCCGCTTCCCCGAGATCTTCGATGATCAGATAAGAAACGCGGCATCCGTCGTGATCTCCAAGCTCGGAACGGCCGATGGCGCAGCGCCCATCGCGGCTTTGGTGAAAGAGCTCAACCCTGCTGCAGAGCTGATCGCGGCTCCTTATGACACCTTGGAGGACGCATGGTGGCTCTCCCTGCTTTCGCGCGGCCTTCCCAGCGGCACAGCACCCATCGCCGGGGATGACGCCCCTGCGGACATCGATGTGGAGACCATGGCGCTCGACCATGCCGCGCTGCCCACGCCGAGCCATCTGTTCTGGATGCTGGATGCCCTGTCTGCAGGGGTGTTCGGCCGCATGGACCGTGCGAAAGGAACGCTTCCTTGCGGCAACCTCTGGCTGCGCTTCGACCTTGTCGAGCGGATGTGGGCCGTCACAGAAGGAGATGAAGCCGACGGGGCGCGCTGCACCTTCATAGGCCATGGCCTCTACCGTAACGGCTTGCGCGAGGTATTCGTCCCCGCGCTCTGGCGCGATGAGGCCGAGATCCGCCATCATCACCATCACGGGCACGGGGATCCCGCTTGACGATTGACCGATCGAGGCCCCGCTTGACCTGCTCAAGCCTGTCCCGAATGATAGACTCAAACAAAACAAGGCGCCGAAAGCGGCTTTCGGCCCGTCTTTCATCAGGCCTGCCCCATGGCGCAGCGCTTCTCCCCGAGAAGAAGCGCCATGAAAATCGTCTACATCGCAACGGGCAATTTCTTCCTCGGGCTTCTCGGATCTGCGATTGCCGCAGTGTTCATCATCAAGATCGCCGACTGGTGCGCGCCGCTCGTCCAGAAGCACTGCAATCTTCCCGGCATCTCGCTTCCCACGCTTTCCAGCGCCGTCTTTTTCCCCATCGGCCTGCTTGGGAACTGGATCCTCGACAAGATTCCCGGCATCAACAAGCTGAACGCAGATCCCGCGACGATCCAGAAGCGCTTCGGCATCTTCGGCGAGCCCATGATGATCGGCTTCATACTCGGCATCCTTCTCGGATTGCTGGCGGGGTATGATTTCAAGGAGCTCCTCGGCCTGGCCATCAACCTTGCGGCCGTCATGTATATCCTGCCGCGCATGGTCCGCATCCTCATGGACGGCCTGATCCCCATCTCCGACGGAGTCAAGGAGTTCATGGCCAAACGATTCCCCGATCGTTCCGACTTCTACATCGGCCTTGACATAGCCGTCGCCATCGGAAACCCGGCCATCATCTCGACCGGCCTGGTCCTCACCCCTATCGCCATCCTCCTTGCCTTCCTCGTCCCCGGCAATCAGACGCTTCCTGTTGCTGACCTGTCGAACATGGCTGTGTTCTGCTCCATGATCGTTGTTGCCTGCAACCAGAACATCGTGCGCTCGATCATCATCGCCATCCCCTGCCTGATCGGCGATCTCCTTATCTGCTCTGCCGCGGCGCCCCTCATCACCCAGCTGGCCACCAATGTCGGCTATGACATCTCTGCAAGCGGCGGCCTCGTTACCGCATTCCTCGATGGAGGCAATCCGTTCCGCTACCTGATCTATCAGGTGTTCTCAGGCAGCATGGTCGCAATCGTCGTCGCTGGCGCCGTTGCCGCCCTCGTCTTCTTCACATACAAGGTGACGCGCAAGCATGCGTATCTCGAGGGCAGCGAGGAATAGTTTTTCTCAACCTGCTTTGAAATCGGCTCGGGCGGGCATGCGCCTCAGGAGCGCCCGCCCGAGCCCAGGGCAAAGATATTCAGAAGGGCAGTAGGCAATGCCATATGCAGTAGGTATCGATGTCGGCACAACGAACAGCAAGGTAGTGCTGTTCGAGCTTCCCTCGTGCGAGCCGGTGGCTATCGAGCGGTTCGAGAGCCCCCGGTTCGCCGATGGCGGGAAGACCGACTATGATACGCACGGCCTCATATGCCGGCTTCTCCAAAGCCTCGGCAGATGTGCCGAGAAGGCCGTTGCGGACTCCGAACGCGTAGAGTACATCTCCATTGCGAGCATAGGCGAGTCCGGCGTGCTCGTCCACCCGGACGGCTCCTACGACAAGCGGTCCATCTTCTGGTTCGACCAGAGAGGAAGGTCCTATGCGGAGCAGGTCCGCATTGAGGGGTTTGCGGGCCGAATGTATGAGATCACGGGCATACCCGTGCACTCCAATTCTGCCCTCTTCAAAATCCTGTGGCTCCGCGACCATGGAACCCTCCTCCAAGATGCAACCTGGCTGCCCATGGCAGACTTCGTCGCCTGGATACTCTGCGGTAAGATGGGGCAGGATAGCACCCTCGCGTCGAGGACCTCGCTGCTGGATGTCGGCCAAGGCATCGTTTCCGAAGAGCTGTTGGAGCATTTCAACCTTCCCACCTCGTTGTTCCCCGAGGTGGTGGAGAGCGGCACGCCGCGTGGGATGCTCCGCCGAGAGGTCCTCGAATACACTGGGCTTCCCGGCAGCTGCCTCGTATGCGTTTCCGGACACGACCATATGTCGGGTGCTGTCGCCTGCGGGCTCAAAGCGGGCGGAGAGGCCCTCAATTCGACAGGGACGTCCGAGGGCCTCCTGCTTCTTGGCAACGAGCCGCTGCTCGATGCAAACTGCCGCGAGCGGGACATCACAAACGGGATGTTCGTGACGCCCGGCACATACTCCTACTACGCATCGGTGCCGGCTGCCGGCTTCTCGTTTCAGTGGGTTCTCCAGACATTGGGTATTGATGAGGAGGAATTTTATACTACTGGCCAAGAGAGGCTCTACCGAAGGTATCTTGATGGAGATGTGCTCGAGCCGGAGGTCCTGTATATCCCGCACCTGAGGGGAAGCGGCCCGCCCCATCGCAATCCGGACGCACGCGGAGCCCTCTACGGCATGGTCGGGACAACGACGAGAGATGACATCATCTACGGCATCCATACGGGCGTCAGCTTTGAATTTCTCGCCTTGTGCCGGGCCATGGCTCAGGGAGAGCTGGACGTTCCCATCAAAGTCATCGGGCCAGCAGCACGAAACCCCCTCTGGATGCAGCTTAAAGCCGATGTGCTGGGTGCGAGGATGCTGGCATGCAGCGTCCCGGAAGCGGTTGCCCGCGGATCTGTGATTGTCTCGGGAAGAAAGCTCGGCGTGGAGCTCGACCCGCAGATGGATATGAGCGTCTACGAGCCCGATCCCAGCAGGCATGAAGCACTTGCACGTGTGTACGAACGCCGATTCAAAACGTTTGAGGATACCATTCGCTGCTTTGAGACGGGGCTGCGGGCATAGTGAAAAAATGCCATGGCTGCTTTTGGCCTTTCTCAACCACCGCGCATGGCCCGTCTCAGTCTATTATTCGGGACACAATAGTGCTCAAACCTGTCTCGAATGATAGACCCAGACGAGACGGCATCCTCCCTCGTGCCGCTTGGAACGAGAAGCGCGCTGACCTTCTATCGCCAGAGGTCTCCTTACCGCTTACCGTCCGCCCGAGCAGCGCTTCTCGATATAGCCCCACAGGCCGAACACCAGGCTCAAGGTGGCCAGAGCTGCCACAGCGATGTTCAGCCATCGCCATGCGCCAGAGTCATCCCCAACGATAATCGTTGCAACAACGACGCACTCGACAACCAGCGCTGCAACAGGGAACAGGCCGAAGGCAAGGATGCTCTGCCAGGGGCGCTGCTTCATCGACGTTCACCCTCCTTTAGAAGGCCTTGTAGGGGCCATGCTCTGAAGTTCTTATCAGACCGGTATAATTCGAGTCCTGTTGCCGTATCGATGATCTGTATGCAGTTCCCACTTCTGCTAATTGCAAGTCTATCGTCTGGGCCAATTCCGGTAAGAGTGTCTGAGGTTTGTGCAAGTGCGTTTTGCGGAAGCATTGCCATTGTTGTTCCACCGAGCAAAGCTAGGAAAAAGGCCCTCCTAGACATCGAGCCGCTCGGAGTATTCTTTTTCATCGGATACTCCTTTCACTCTTCGACAGGCCTTTCCCATAATTAAATCAGCTAACTTTATGTCTGTGCTTAAGTAACTTTAGCATTCCTTGAAAGCCCATAGAACTTCCATAAATCTCATTTTTCACTTACGCTACGCATCTAGTGAAACACAGGCCGGGTAAGATGCGCCGCGATCTGCCTGAAAGGCTACCATGGGCCCGTCTGGGCCTATCATTCGGGACCGGTTTGGGCGATATGCTGTCCTGAATGATAGGCCCAGACGGAACGGCCCCCGCAATGCCGCCAAGAAACCTGCCCTCCGCAGGCACACGGGCAGATCACTGCAGGTCCTTCTCCGCAAACGACTTCATCCCCGCATAGAGGAGCGCTGCATAATACCCGACAACCACGCAGACCTGGAACACGCTGTACGGCAGCAGGTTTATTTCAGGCGCAATCTCCGCCGTGGAGCCCAAAACCCGGCCCACGAGATACATGATGTGCCAGAATGGATTGATGTACTTGAACGGCGGGAAATCTACGAGCAGCCATGATGCCCCCGGCTTACAGCGACGTGAGGATCTCCCGCATGACCTGCTGTACGGCGTGTTCCTCGTTCGTCCCGATGAGGCGCCGCGCGATCTGCTTGACCGCATACGAGCCGTTCTCCATGACGAACGGGTAGCCGACGAACCGCAGGATGTCGTAATCGTTCATCGAATCGCCGAAGTGCACCACCTCGGCAGGGTCGATACCGTAGTATCTGAGCACATGCTTGATGCCCGTCGCCTTCGAGACGCCCGCAGGCGTGACATCGATCCAGTTGGAATCGGACGGCATGAACGAGAGGCGCCCGCCCAGCTCGCGCGTGAGGGCGATGGTCATATCGGGCGTGTACTCCGGGTTGTCGCAGTAGATGGAGCCGCGGATGATGTTGATATCGGGCGAGGGAGGATCGAAGAGGCGCTCGCTCTCGGCGAACATGCTCTTGAGATGCCTCGGGAAGATGTTCTTGTCGTCGAAGACGAAGGTGCGCGTGCGGTTGTACAGCGTGAGATGCAGGCAGTCGAACAGCTCGCATGCCTCGAACAGGCGCTGGACGGAATAGGTTGAGAAGACCTCGCGGTCGAGCACGCGCCCGTCGGCATAGACCTGCGCACCGTTGGAGGCAACGTAATCCATCTCATCGGCGACAGGTGCGAACAGCGTGCAAAGATCGTCATAACGACGGCCCGAACTCACGCAAAAACGCACGCCGTGCGCGCGCAGATCGCGGATGAGCTGAAACGTTTCCTCGGGTACCTGCGACTGCTCGTCGAGCAGCGTTCCATCCATATCGGATGTGATCAGGCGGATCATGCATCTCCTTCCCCATGACGGTGCGATTGTGCGTTTGACCGTGTCTTTTTCTCCAGAGACAGTGTGGAGCACGGCTGGCTGCGCCTTGAGCTTCGATGATAAGAACACATCGCATCCACACGTATAGCGAGGGCAGCGCCAAGCAATCCGCGCAGGCGCTCAGAGGTAGCGTTCGAGCATCCGCTGGCAACCGGCCAGATAGGAATCCTTTGCATCCTCCGCTACACGTCCGAAAGAATCGGTTTCGTTCAATCCTTGCTACTAGCTATCTGAAACCCAGCCCGCCCTACGCCAGCTGCGGTCACGCTTCTGCGAAACCGTTCCAGAGGGGCACGCCCGTGTACTCCCGCGCCTGCTCCTTCCCGCTGAGCACGCGCAGCGCCCCGGCGGCCAGCGCCTCCATCTCGAACTCTCCCGCCATGACGTGCACCGGTGCGAGGAAGGAGACCATCTGGGTGAGCCGCTCCACCAGATAGTGGTCGTGCGCGATGCCCCCCGTGAGGATGATGGCGTCCACGGCTCCGCCGAGCACGCAGGCCATGGCGCCGACGTCCTTGCCCACCTGGTAGATGAGGGCGTCGTAGACGATCTTCGCGTATGCGTCGCCGGCCTTGATGCGGGCGACGACCTCCCTGACATCGGAGGTGCCGAGGTGGTCGACGAGCCCGCCGACCTTGGTGATGCGGTCGTAGAGCTCCCGTTGCGTGTAGCGCCCGCTGAAGCACGCCTCTACGACGTCGACGACCGGCAGCGATCCGCTGCGCGTGGGCGTCATCGGGCCGTCTCCCTGGGCGGTGTTGTTGGAGTCCACCATCCGCCCCCGCTCGTGGGCCGTGATGGAGATGCCGCCGCCAAGATGGCACACGACAAGGTTCAGCTCTTCGTAGCGCCTGCCGCAGGAGGCCGCATAGCGGCCGGCGACCTCCTTCTGGTTGAGCGCATGGAGGCGGCTCTCGCGGTAGACGCCCTTCCAGCCCGTGACGCGCGCGCTGTCGCAGAGCTCGTCCACGTCCGGCGGGTTGACGACGAACGCCCTCCCGCCGTAGCGCTCGGCAAAGCTGCGGGCGATCTGGGGACCCAGGCCTGCGGGGTGCTTGACGCTGAATCCCACCCGCGCATGCTCGAAGAGCAGGTCGTTTATCTCGTAGGTGCCGCTCGGACAGGAGACCAGCCCGCCGCCGCGGCTGGAGAAGGCGTCGCAGTCGGCAAGCGTCTGCCCGGCGCGCTCCAACTCCGCCAGGATCGTGTTCCTGCGGTACTCGAGCTGGTCGCCGATCTCCTTGAAACGCGCGAGCTCCGACGCATCGTGGGCCACGTTGGCCGAGAAGAGCTTCTCCCCTCCCTTGAAGAGGGCGACCTTGGTCGAGGTCGAGCCGAGGTTGATCGTGCAGATCTTGAACGCCATCAGAATGTCGCCTCCCCTCCCACGAGCGCCGACACCACGATCGAGCGGTACTTGTCGTCCGCCGGCGCGGAGCGCGAGGATACCGATACGGGCACCCGGGCTCCTAGCACGGTGCCGCCGATGCACCCGCCGCCGAGCACCGTGATCGTCTTCGAGGCGATGTTGCCGCTCACGATATCGGGAACCACGAGCAGGTCGGTATCGCCCGCGACGGGGCTCTCGTAGCCCTTGAGCGCCGCCGCGCGGGGATCCATGGCGAGGTCGTAGCTGATGGGGCCCTCGACGATGGCCCCGTCGATGCCCGCTTCCTTGAGCTTCGCCGCATCGACGGTTTCGGGCATCTTGGGGTTGACCCGCTCGAGCGCCGCCAAGACGGCGACCTTGGGGCGCTCGATGCCGAGCGCGTGGAAGGCCGCCACGGCATTCTCGATGGCCGCGCGCTTCTGCTTGAGGCTGGGGCGCATGAGCAGACCGATGTCGGTGATGGCGAAGAGCTTATGGTAATGGGGGCTCTCCATGAAGCCCGTCAGGCTCATGACGCCGCCGCTGCGGATGCCCCGCTCCCGGTCGACCAGCACCCGCATGAGCGCGCCCGTCTCGATGGCGCCCTTCATGATGCAGTCGGCTTCGCCCGCACGCACGAGCGCGGCCGCCCGCTCGGCGCAGGCAGCCGGATCCGCGATGTCCTCGATGCGCAGGCGGCCATCATAGGCGCCCAGCCGGTCCAGCAGCTCGCAGACCTTCTCGCGCGAGCCGATGAGGACCGGCTCCACGAACCCCTCGGCGCGTGCGCGCATGACGGCCTCGAGCGTGTTCCTGTCCGCCGCCGAAACGACGGCCACCCTCCGTGCGACGGGCTTGGCGCGCAGCATGCCGACCAGCTCGTCGAAGCCCTTGATCATCGCCCCTCCTTGTCTGGGGCGCTGAGGCCCCATCCATGTTAGAACGGGAAGCCGAACGGTGCGGCCTCCCCTGCACGTCGAGGCCGGTGCGCTCACCGATGATCTTGCTGTGGTTCTGTTGGCTCCGTCCGGCTCCGCCGGAGCATCGTGCCCCATCGTTTCCGATGGGCGGCAGCGTGGAGACCGAGACGCCCGCAATCCGCGCGACATCCTTCATCGTTGCCATCGCGTGCCTTTCTCGTCCGTCATCCTGACGATGGGATGGAGCTTCCGGCGGTAGCGCTTGCAGCGAGGTCCCTCATCACCGACGTTCGGGTGATGCCTATATTATACGCTACCGCTCCCGGTCCATGTGAAACCACCCCTCGTCTGGACGAGGGGTGGCGGTACGTGCCAGGGGATCGTTCGCGCATGCGCGGCCTACACGCGGGCGACGGCCTTGATCTCGACCTTGGCGCCCTTGGGCAGCGCCACAACCTGGAAGGCGGCGCGGGCCGGGTAGGGCTCCGAGAAGAACTCGCCGTAGACCTCGTTCATGGCGGCGAACTCGTCTATGTCGGTGAGCAGCACGGTGGTCTCGACGACGTCGTCCATCGTGGCGCCGGCCGCCTCGAGGATGGCGCGCATGTTCTCGAGACTCTGGCGGGTCTGGGTCTTGATGTCGTCGCCCGCGAATGCGCCAGTTGCTGGATCGACCGGAAGCTGCCCGGAGACGTTGATGGATCCGTTCGCCATGACGGCGGCGGAGTAGGGGCCGATGGCCGCAGGGGCCTTGTCGGTGACGATGGCGGTCTTGCTCATGTGCACTCCTTCTCGAAGCCCGCTCATGCGGGCGGCTTACAGGCAGAATCGGTTTCGGGGGCACCGCACCGCAGGCAGGAGCCTAGCGGGCCACGTAGCGGCCGGGCATGGAACCCGTCGGCTCGCCGTCGCGGGCGACGAGCTCGCCCCCCACGAAGACGAGCTTGGCGCGTCCATGCGCCTCGAAACCCTCGTAGATGGTGTAGTCAACGGCCTGATGCTGGTTGCTCTCGCTGATGGTCCACCGCACGGAGGGGTCCCACACGCACACGTCGGCATCGGATCCGGCAGCAAGGGCGCCCTTGCGGGGGAACATGTTGAAGACGCGTGCCTGCCCCTCGGAGAGCAGGTGCAGATAGTCCATCGGCCCCAGCTCGTCTTCGAAGCTCGTCATGATGAGGGCGGGGCGGTGTTCCACACCGGGACCGCCGTTGGGGATCTTCGTGAAGTTGCCGATGCCGCGATCCTTCTGCCCATGCAGGTTGAACGAGCAGTGATCGGTCGAGATCTGGTCGATCTCGCCCGCGCGCACGGCGTCGCGCAGGGCGCGGATATCGTGCGGACGGCGCAGGGGCGGGCTCATCACGTACTTGGCGCCCGCGAAGTTTGGCTCCAGGTAGCGGGTATCGTCCAGCAGCAGGTACTGCGGGCAGGTCTCCACCGAGACGCGCACGCCGCGCTCCTTGGCAGCGCGCACCTGCGCAAGTCCCAGCGCAGAGGACAGGTGCACCACGTTCACGCGCACGCCGGTGAGCTCGGAGAGGTACATGAGCCGTGCGATGGCCTCGGCCTCGACCTCGGCGGGGCGGCTGAGCGGGTGCCCCTCGGGCCCGGTGATGCCGCGTTCGAGCATACGACGCTGCAGCCGGTTGACGAGCGTGCCGTTCTCGCAGTGCACGCCGAGCAGCCCATCGAAGGATCTGATGGCCTCCAGCACCTCCATGGTCTGGGCATCGTCAAGCCGCAGGTGATCGTAGGCGAAGTAGGTCTTGAACGAGGTGATGCCCGCCTCGCGCATGGCGGCGATCTCATCGCAGGTATGCTCGTTCCAATCGGCGATGGCCATGTGGAAGGCGTAGTTCGCCGTGCAGGTTCCCTCGGCGCGGCGATGCCATTCGTCAAGCGCCTCATGCAGCGTCATGCCCTTGTCCTGGGTGGCATAGTCCACGATGGTGGTGGTGCCCCCGCAGGCGGCTGCACGGGTGCCCGTCTCGAAGCTGTCGGCCGTCCAGTCCATGCCCGTCCACGCCTGCATGTGCGTGTGGGCGTCGATGAAGCCCGGGAAGACCCAGCAGCCCGCCACGTCGAAGACCTCGGCGCCTGCCAGCTCCTCCTCAGCGATACCGCCCGGCACGACGCGCTCGATCACATCCCCTGCAAGCACCGCATCGCCCACCATGATGCCGCCCGGCGTGACCAGCTGGCCATGCCTCAGGATCTTTCTCGTCTGCGCACTCATGACCTGCTTCTCCTTTCATGAGAGGGGTTCTTGTCGAGCTCGCCCGCACACAGGCGCTCCAAGCGCTCGAGGTCGGCGGGCGTATCGATGTCATCGAGCTCTACGGCTGCATGCGCCTCCACGGTACGGACGAAAGCGGCCAGGTCGGGATTGCGCCGCAGGATCTCGCCGCCTCCGACATCGCCCGTGAGGCCGCTCAGCGCCCCCGCGAGCTCGCGGGGGAACAGCACGGGGCTGCCCTGCCGACCGTGCCACGCGAGGCGCACGACCGCATGCGGGTGTCCGATGAACTCATCGAGCAGGGCATCCACGCTCCCACCCGTGAGCAGGGGCTGGTCGCCCTGAACGAAGAGATAGCCCGCACGCTCGCCCAGCGCCTCCATCCCCCGGCGAACCGTGTCGCTCTGCAGGGGACCCTGCGACATCGCGCAGGCGATGCGCCGGCGCTCGCAGAGGCGGCGCACTTCGGGCCAGCGCGATACCACGACGATATCGAGACGATCGGCGGGCAGGGCATCGAGCGTGCGGGAGAGCACGCTGCGGCCGGAGAGGGGCTCCAAGAGCTTCTGGCTCCCGAAGCGCCGCGCTTCTCCTGAAGCCATGACCACGCATCCCAGCCGCGGCACGCCCGCCATGCCGGCGAAGGCGGCGGCGAAATGCTCGGTCGACGAGGCGGAGACGACGTCGCGCCACCGGTCGTAGCGCCGCAGCAGCTCCTTCCCCTCGCGGGTGAGTTGCGAGCTGCCGCCACGCTCTCCACCGATGACGCGCGTGGTGACGGCGTAGCCCAGCACCTGCTCGACCGCGCGCACGAGGCGCATGGCCTTGGTGTAGCTCATGTCCATGGCCTTGGCCGCAGCCGAGAGGCTGCCCAACTCGCGCACGCGCGCGAGCAGCTCCGCAGGGCCGGGCCCGAAGAAGCGGCCGGCCTCGTCATCGACGAGGTAGGAGCTCGTCCTCGGTTCCATGGTCACCTCCCTCATGCCGCCATGCTGTTCGCCTTGGCTCACTTACGCACGATTGTACCCGTCTTGCCCGCGATGCCGTCGGCGGCGCGGTCGAGTTCGGTGATGAGCGCCTCCCTGCCGACACCCGAGCAGACGAACTGCACGGCCGCCTGCACCTTGGGCAGCATCGAGCCGGGCGCGAACTCGCCCGCATCTACGTAAGCCTGCGCGCTCTCAGGGGTGAGCTCGTCGAGCCACTCGACCTCGGGCGTGCCGAAGTGGATGGCGACCTTCTCGACGGCCGTGAGGATGACGAGGACGTCGGCGCCGAGCTGCTCCGCGAGGCGGGCGGCGGCGAAATCCTTGTCGATGACGGCGGCTGCGCCCTTGAGGTGGTTGCCCTCGGTCTTATAGACGGGAATACCGCCTCCGCCGCAGGCGATGACCACATGGCTGGCTTCGACGAGCGAGGAGATGGTGTCCAGCTCGACGATGGAGACGGGGCGCGGGGAGGCGACGACGCGACGATAGCCTCGGCCCGCATCCTCCACGACGGCGTAGTCGCGCTCGGCCACCATGCGGTCGGCCTCCTCCTTGGTCATGAAGGAGCCGATGGGCTTGGTGGGGTTCTTGAAGGCGGGATCGTCGGGATCCACCTCCACCTGCGTGAGCACCGTGGTGACGCCCCGATCGATGCCACGGTCGCAGAGCTCCTCGCGCAGGGCGTTCTGCAGGTCGTAGCCGATGTAACCCTGGCTCATGGCCACGCAGACCGACAGCGGGCAGGGGATGTAGCGCTCGGGATCGGAGCGCGTCAACTGGGTCATAGCCTCTTGGATCATGCCCACCTGCGGGCCGTTGCCGTGCGCGATGATGACCTCGTTGCCCTGCTCGATAAGATCGACGATGGCCTTGGAGGTGTGCTTCACAGCCTCCATCTGCTCGGGCAGGTTGCTGCCCAGCGCGTTGCCGCCGAGGGCGACGACGATTCTCTTGCCCATGGATACTCTCCTCCCACTTTGCGCGGAGGCGCAGCCGGGCTCCCGGGATGGTTCCCGGAAGACGGTCGTGCGCCCCCGTCGCGACTCGTTATGTATGCTCGCTTACGTCCTATGCCTCGATCCAGCGGCGCTGCCCGCGCTCCTCGAGCGCACGCAGGGTGGCGACGGGATCGGCGGCCTTCTGCAGGAACATCATGGCAGCCACCGCATACGGCTTGTAGCTGGCCTCCTTGTACAGGCCGTCGCGATGCATGTCGAAGACCTCGTCGGTAACCTCGCCGTGCTCGCAGGAGACGCCGCTGATGTCGGCCGGCAGCGGGTGCATGTAGATGGTGTCCTGGCCATGGGCGGTCTTGTCCATGAGCTCGCGGGTGCAGCACCAGTCCATGTGGCGGGCGTTCTCGGCGAGCAGCTCATGCTCGAGCGCGTCGATGCCCGCGTTGTCGCCCTCTGCGTAGAGGTTGGTGCGCTTCTCCATGGCGGCATAGGGCGCCCAGCTCTTGGGAACCACGATGTCGGCGCCCTCGAAGGCCTCGGCCATGTCGTGGGTCTGGGTGAAGGTCGCACCGGAGGCGGCGGCGAACTCGCCGGCCTTGCCCACCAGCTCGGGCATCAGATCGTAGCCCTCGGGGTGCGCCAGGGTGACGTCCATGCCGAAGCGCGGCAGCAGCGTGATGAGCGACTGCGGGCAGGAGAGCGGCTTGCCATAGGAGGGCGAGTAGGCCCAGGTGACAGCGACCTTCTTGCCGCGCAGGGCGTCGATGCCGCCGAACTCGTTGATGAGATAGAGGAAGTCGGCCGAGGACTGCGTGGGGTGATCCATGTCGGACTGCAGGGAGACGAGCGTGGGACGGTGGTCGAGCACGCCGTCGGCGTAGGCCTGGGCAACCGAGGCAGAAACCTCGCGCATGTAGGCGTCGCCCTTGCCGATGAACTTGTCGTCACGGATGCCGATGACGTCGGCCATGAAGCTGATCATGCAGGCGGTCTCGCGGACGGTCTCGCCGTGGGCGATCTGCGACTTGCCCTCGTCGAGGTCCTGCAGGGCCAGGCCCAGCAGGTTGGCGCCCGAGGCGAAGGAGAAGCGGGTGCGCGTGGAGTTGTCGCGGAACAGCGACACGGCCAGGCCGGAGTCGAAGATGCGCGTGGAGATGTTGCGCTCGCGCAGGTTGCGCAGGGCGTCGGCGACGAGGTAGAGCGCGCGGAGCTCGTCCTCGGTCTTCTCCCAGGTGAGCAGGAAGTCCTCGTTGTACATCTTGGAGTAGTCGAGCTTCGCAAGCTGGTCGAGGTAGGTGTTGAACTGCGTGTCCATGAAGGTCCCTTTCTTGGCGTGGTTCTCAGGTGCTTACAGGTACCCGCCAGGCGCGTTGCGGCTGGCGGGTACGGACGTCCTAACGGATGACGTTGTCGGTCGTGCCGGCGCGGAACTGGGTGACGTCCTCCGTTGCAGCGGAGCCGTCGTAGAGGTTGAGCGCGGCAACATAGAGCGCGGCGCAGGTGGAGAGGTCCTGCTTGTAGGTGATCTCGTTGGGGGCGTGCGCCTGAGACTCGGCGCCGGGGCCGAAGCCCACGCAGGGGATGCCGTAGCGGCCCTGGATGGAGACGCAGTTGGTCGAGAAGGTCCACTTGTCGCAGAGCGGACGGCCGCTGCGCTTGTCCATGGACTTCTCGCAGCCGATGCGCTCGTCGCCGAAGAGGGCCTTATGGGCATCGACGAGGGCCTTGACGTGCGGCGCGCTCTCCTTGTTGATCCAGGTCGGGAAGTAGGCCTCGGTCTCGTAGACCTCGCCGGTCCAGCTGGGACGGTCGTACATGTACATGGAGACCTTGACATCGTCGCCGTACTTCTTGACGGCGGGGAGTGCGCGGATCTCGTCGAGGCAGGACTCCCAGGTCTCGCCGGCGGTCATACGGCGGTCGATGGAGATGGCGCACGAATCGGCCACGGCGCAGCGCGAGGGGCTGGTGTAGAAGACCTGGCTCACGGTGCAGGTGCCGCGGCCGAGGAAGCGGGCGTCCTCGTAGTGATCGGGGTTGTAGGCGGGATCGAGCATCTTGACGAGGCCCTTGATGGCGGTGGACTCGTCGCAGCCGTTGTTGTTGAGGGCGCGCACGTCGGCGATGATGTCGGCCATCTTGTAGATGGCGTTGTCGCCGCGCTCGGGCGCCGAGCCGTGGCAGGAGACGCCGCGCACGTCCACGCGGATCTCCATGCGGCCGCGATGGCCGCGATAGATGCCGCCGTCGGTGGGCTCGGTGGAGATGACGAACTCGGGCTTGATGCCATCGACGTTGTAGATGTACTGCCAGCACATGCCGTCGCAGTCCTCTTCCTGGACGGTGCCGACGACCATGACCTTGTAGCCCTCGGGGATGAGGTCCATCTCCTTCATCATCTTCGCCGCGTAGGTGGCGGCGGCGACGCCGCCCTCCTGGTCGGATCCGCCGCGACCGCCGATGAGCTGGTCGTCCTCGAAGCCCTCATACGGGTCGAAGTCCCAGTTGTCGCGGTTGCCGATGCCCACGGTGTCGATGTGGCCGTCGATGGCGATGATCTTGTCGCCCTCGCCCATGAAGCCCATGACGTTGCCCAGACCGTCGACCTTGACCTCGTCGAAGCCCAGTTTCTCCATCTCGGCCTTGATGCAGGCGACCACCTCGCCCTCCTCGCAGGATTCGCTGGGGTGGGAGATCATGGCACGCAGAAACGCGGTCATGTCCGCGTTGTAGGCCTCTGCCGCCGCCTTGATCTTGTCGTAGTCAAGCTCCTTCATGGGTCCTCCTCACATCGTATGCCGCTCCTGGTGGCGATAAACAATAAGTCTGATAACCAAACTTTTTGTTTGATTACTTCCATTAAAGCACGTGCGAACTGGGAATCAAGGTAGTTTTCCAAACTCGCCGTTTTTGTCGCGAATGGTATTTTTGGGGGCGTGGACGGCGGGAGGCGCGGGCATGATCCCCGCTCCCGCCGTATGCGGCCTACGCAAGCTCCCTGCTCGGCCAGGCTCCATCCCAGACGATCTCGCGATAGCGCTCGGGGTCGGTGTCGCCCTCGGTCGAGAACAGCAGCACGCGGGAGTCGGACCCCAGCTCGAGCGCCTCGCGCAGCTCGGCGTAGGCATCGTCGCCCATGAGCGTCGCGATGACGCCCGCGCCCACGGCGCCCGACTCGCCCGAGACGACCGCCGGATCGCCCTGTACGGGCGCGGCGAGCATGCGCATGCCCCGCGCGGCAACCCAGTCCGGGCAGGAGATGAACGCGTCCGCATGGTTGCGGAGGATATCCCAGCCGATGGTGTTGGGCTCGCCGCAGGCGAGGCCCGCCATGATGGTCTGAAGGTCGCCGCCCACGATGCGCGGATCGCCGTCGGCTGCCAGGGCGCCCTGGTAGAGGCAGTCGGCAGCGCCGGCCTCCATGATCACGAACTTCGGCGGGCAGCTGGGGAAGCGGTTGACGAAGTAGCCGACCATCGCGCTTGCGAGCGAGCCCACGCCCGCCTGCACGAAGACGTGGGTGGGTCGGTCGGCCTCAAGCTGCCGCAGCTGCTCGGCCGCCTCAACCGCCATGGTGCCGTAGCCCTGCATGATCCAGGAGGGGATCTTCTCGTAGCCCTCCCAGGCGGTATCCTGCACGATGACGCCGTGCTCGGTCTCGGCGGCCTCCTTGGCGGCCAGGCGCACGCAGTCGTCGTAGTTGAGCTCCTCGATGGTGACTTCGGCGCCCTCCTTGGCGATGTTGTCGAAGCGCGTCTTGGTGGAGCCCTTGGGCATGTGCACGACGGCGCGCTGCCCGAGCCGGTTCGCCGCCCACGCCACGCCGCGCCCATGGTTGCCGTCCGTGGCCGTGAAGAAGGTGGCCTGTCCGAAGTCGCGCTGGAGCTGCTCGGAGGTCAGGTATGCGAAGTCGCAGGAGGCGATGTCGCGCCCCGTCTGCTCGGCGATGTAACGGGCCATGGCGAAGGAGCCGCCGAGCACCTTGAACGCGTTCAGGCCGAAGCGGTAGCTCTCGTCCTTGATGTAGAGGCCGCCCAGCCCCAGCTGCTCTGCCATGCCCGCAAGGTTGGCGAGCGGGGTTACGGCGTACTGGGGGAAGCTCCGGTGAAACGCACGCGCCTTCGCAACGTTGTCCAGCGACATAACCGACAAGTTCTCGTCCTCGCTTGCGGGCATGCGGTTCATGACCCACTTCATCTTGGGCTCCATGCTTGCAGCCTCCCTCTCTTGCCATCGCGATGGCACTGTCGAGCCGACAAATACTAGACTTTTTGTTATGAGTCATACAAAAAGTTTGCCTCTCTCTTTGTACCACTGCTCGGGCGGCGTGCGTGAAAGGATGCCGCGCGCATCTGCCAGCGTGATGTTTGAGCCTGCGGACGGGGGTTGTGCCGAGCCGGGCGCGGATTCGGGCACGCGTCGTATGGTAAAGTCGATGCCACGGCAACCGAACGGAGGATCCATGATCAGCGCTGCAGAAGCTCGTCAGCTCACCGATGCCGCCACGCCCGGCCGCGAGCGGGCCGAGGCCGATACGCTCTCGGACAGCGCCCTCTCCTGGGCGCTGCGCAACGCGGAGGGACGCACCGACACGCGCATCCGCACCTATGCCACCTATGGCCGCAGCTCGCTCGCCGTGAAGTTCGCGCCCGGCAGCCAGGATGGCGCGGGCAGCGGCAACTCCTTCTACAGCGACCTCGCCGCCAACAGCAACACGGCCGTCGCCGACGCCATCTGCGACATCATCTACGGGCGGGAGCAGGACCTCATCTCGCCGCGCCAGACCGCGCGGCTGCTCAACACGTACAGCGCGCGCTTGGCCAAGTTCGTGCACGACCTCAAGCGCCAGGGCTTCGACGTGCAGACCGGCGAGGGCGCATACGGCAACGCAAGCTTAGACGACAGCACCATCATCGTGAGCTGGTAGAGCCGCTGCAGGCAACACCGGTTCTTGCCCGACCCGCACAGCGGGCGGCTTTCCGCGCTGCGCTGCACGTGCAGTAAGCGGGATGTGAGGCGCGGGTCGAGAACCTCCAAACTACACCGCTGGTCGAGAACCTCCAAACTACACCGCGGGTCGAGAACCTCCAAACTACACCGCGGGTCGAGAACCTCCAAACTACACATTAGTTTTCTCTCAGAAAAAAGAGCGGGACAAAAGCCCAGATAACATGCGGGCAAAACCTCTGTAGAGAGAACTAATGCGTAGTTTTGGGATGAGAATGTGATGAATGCGGGAGATGGGTGTGATAGGAACGGGATAGGGACACGCCCACCTCGGTCGGTCCAAGGTGGGCGTGTCTACAGGAAAACAATGAGGGCGCGTGCCTACGCCTCCACCACCAGATCCTCGAACTGGAAGGTGTCGGTGTTCACGTAGCCGCGGTTGGTGAGGCGCAGGCTCGGGATGCAGGCCAGCGAGAGCAGAGCCATGGTCATGAACGGCGAGGGCATAGTGCAGCCCATATCCTTCCACGACTCCTCGATGCGCTCGACGTCGGCGGCCACATCCTCCACGGGCTCGGGGCTCATGAGACCGCAGATGGGCAGCTTGACGAGACCCAGGATCTTGCCGTCCTCGACCGCCACCTCGCCGCCGCCGCACTCCACGAGGGTCTTGGCGGCGAGCGCCATGTCGGCGTCGTTATCGCCCACCACGAGCAGGTTGTGGGCGTCGTGCGCCACGGTCTGCGCGAGCGCGCCGTGGATGCCGAAGCCCTTGACGAAGCCATGCGCGTAGGTGCCCGTCTCGTGATGGCGCTCGAAGACGAATACCTTCAGGAGATCGTTCTCGGGATCGGCCACGAACTGCCCGTCCACGATGGGGGCCTCCACCTGCACCTGTCCCGCAATGGTGGAGCCGGGAGCGACCTGCATGGAGCGCACGAGCGCGGAGGTACCCGGCAGCGCGGCGCCTGCGGCATCGACGGCGGGAATCTGGAAGGTCTTCTCGCTGATATCCACGCCCACATGCATGGTGTCGGTCATCCAGCTGGGATAGTCGTAGGAACCGGATGCGAAGAGCGCACGGCCGTCCTCGGCCACGACCTCGCCGTCGATGATCGTGCGCGTGACGCGGAAGTTCTCCAGATCCTCGAGGAACACGATGTCGGCGCACTTGCCCGGTGTGATGGAGCCCATGTCCTCGCTCATTTGGAAGTAGGCGGCCACGTTGATGGTCACCATCTGGATGGCCGTGATGGGGTCGATGCCCTCGCACACGGCCATGCGCAGGATGCGGTCGAGGTGCCCCTCCGAGACGAGCGTGTTGGGATGGTTGTCGTCGGAGACCAGGTTGCACAGGCGCGTGTCGATGTCGCCGCGCGCGACGGCGGGTGCCAGATCGTGCAGGTTCTGCCACGCGGAACCCTCGCGGATCTGGGCGTACATGCCCAAGCGCAGCTTGGCGAGAACATCCTCGGCGCGGATCGACTCATGGCAGGACGAGACGCCCGAGGCGATGTAGGCGTTGAGCCCGCGGTCGGTCTCGCAGACGCTGTAATGGCCGGTAGCCGTACCGCCAGCCTTGAGGGTCTCGTTGACCTCCTCGATGGCGTTATCCTGGCAGGCGAGGATGCCGGGGTAGTTCATCATCTCGCCGAGACCGACGACCGAATCCCAGCCCATCGTCTCCTTGATGTCGGCGGCGGTGATCTCGGCGCCGGTGTCCTCGAAGCCGGGGACAGCCGGCACGCAGGAGGGGGTGGTGATCATGGCCTTGAGCGGGACGAGGCGGGCCACCTTGGCGACCTCGGCCACGCCCTCGAGCCCCGTGACGTTGCAGAGCTCGTGCGGATCCCAGTAGATGCCCGTCGTGCCATGGGGCACCACGGCGCGCGCATACTCGTCGACGCCCACCATGGAGCTCTCGACATGGATGTGGCCGTCCAAGAAGCCGGGAGCCACGTAGGCGCCCTGCGCGTCGATGACGCGGGTGCCCTCGCCGATGCAGTGCTCGGCGGTGTAGGGTGCGATACCCACATAGGCCACGCGACCGCATGCGATAGCGATGTCGGTGTCCTCCAGCACCTCATGGGTGGTCACGCTCACCAAGCGGGCATGCCTGATGACCGCATCGGCCGGCTCCTGGCCCTGCGCGACCCTGATGAGGGTTCGGTTGCACTCCCACAGGGGTGCTTTGCAGAACTTGTTAAGCATGAGGGGAACTCCTTCCTGAGTATGCGTTCGAAGGCTCGTGGCTCCCGGCAGCTAGGCCGTGACGGCCTCATCCTCGCTCCCGACGCGCTCATGGCAGAACTCCACGGCCTTCTCGACCGCGTTCATGATGTTCTGATAGCCCGTGCAGCGGCAGAGGTGGCCCGAGAGGAGCTTGCGCAGCTCGTCTCGCGTGTAGCTCTTACCCGAGTTGACGATCTCGACGGTGCTCATGATGAGACCGGGGATGCAGAAGCCGCACTGGACGGCGAACTCGTCGATGAAGGCCTGCTGGATCGGGTGGAGCGTCCCGTCTGCGGCCTGGAGCCCCTCCACGGTGAGGATCTCCTTGCCCTCCGCCCACTCGGTGAGGTAGAGGCAGGTGTCGGTGGCCACCCCGTCGATGAGGACGGTGCAGGCGCCGCACTCGCCCACCTCGCAGCCGCGCTTGACGCTCGTGAGGTTGAGCCGGTTGCGCAGGGTGTCGAGGAGCGACTCGCGCGGGTCGTAGCCGACCTGCACCTTACGGTCGTTGACCGTGCATGTGAGGATCTTCATGTCCATTAGATATCCGCCCCTCCCCTACGCGCCGCCTCGATGAACGAGCGCTTCGACATCTCCTTGATGAGCTGGAGCCTGAACTCCTTGGACGCGCGCCAGCTGTCGCGCGGGCTGGTGTCCGCCTGCGCCAGCTCGCCGATGCGTTCGGCTGCCTCGGCAACGGAGAGGCCGCGCACGCCGTCCTCGGCGCCCGTCGCGCGCATGGGCGTGGGCCCGGCGACGCCGAAGGCGAGACGAATGTCGTCGACGCGGGTCTTGTCGTCGGAGAGCTTGACCAGACAGCAGCAGCCCATGGTCGCGATCTCGAGCGCACGGCGCTTGCCGTACTTGAAGTAGTAGCCGCTGAAGCCCTCGTAACGATCCTTCGGGATGCGGATCTTGACGAGCAGCTCGTCACGGGCCTTGGTGGACCTGCCGGGACCCGCATACCATTCCTCGATGGGGATGGTGCGCGCGCCTGCGGGGCCCACCACGTCGAGCAGGGCGCCGTAGGCGAAGAGCGTGGACGCGGAGTCGGCCGAGGTGGCAGCGTTGCAGACGTTGCCGCCGATGGTGCCCGAGACGCGCAGCTGCGGGCCGCCGGGGGTGTCGCAGGCGTCGCCCAGGGTGGGGACCGTCTGCTGGATGATGGGGCTCGTGGTCACGTGATGGAACCAGGTGATCGGCCCGATCTCGACGGTGCCGTCGTCGGCGAGCGTCACGCCGTCGAGCTCGTCGTGCAGCTCGTGGATGGAGACGAGGTGGGCGCCTGAGAGCTTGCCCTCGCGCACCTTGACGAGGACGTCGGTGCCGCCGGCGATGACGATGGCCTCGGGATCCTGCGCAAGCGCGCTCACGGCGTCGGCAATGCTGGTTGCCTGGTACAGCGATTCGATGTCATACATTAGATGAGACCCTCCTTCTTGAATCCCTCGAAGAGACGCTGAGGGGTCATCGGCATCTGATAGAACTTGACGCCGGTCGCATCGAGGATGGCGTCGCGGATGGCCGGTGCGGGCGAGATGATGGGCGTCTCGCCGACCGCCTTGTTGCCGTAGGGGCCGGTGGGATCGTCGGTCTCGATGAACTGGGCCTCGAGGTCGGGAATGTCCATCGTGGTGGGGATCTTGTAGTCGAGCAGCGTGGGATTGAGCACGCGCGCGTTCTTGGGATCCACGAGCAGCTCCTCGTAGAGGCCGAAGCCGATGGACTGGCCCATGCCGCCGTGGACCTGCTGCTCCACGAGCTTGGGGTTGATGAGGCGGCCGTTGTCCTGGACGCTGATGATGTTGTTGATCGTGACCTGGCCGAGCGGCATGTCGACGGTGACGTCGACGAAGGTGCAGCCCACGGCGAAGGCGTTGGTGTGCAGCGTCACGGTTTCATGGGCATGGAGCTGATCGTTGTGCTCCATGTTGTAGTAGGCCTCGAGGGCGAGGGAGCCCAGGGTGCAGACCTCGTTGCCCACGTTGTCGAAGATGGCGTGGTCGCGGAGGGTGAGACTGCCCTGTGCGTTGGGATAGAGGTATGCGGCGTAGTCGAGGATCTGCGTGCGCAGCTTCTCGCCAGCCTGCTTCAGGGCGGTGCCGGAGACGTAGGTCTGACGCGACGCGTAGGCGCCCGAGTCGTACGGAGAGATGTCGGTGTCCTGCGTCGAGGTGATGTGGATGTCCTCGGTGTCCACGCCGATGGCCTCCGCGGCCATCTGGCAGAAGACGGTGTCGGCACCCTGGCCGATCTCGGTGGCGCCCATCTGCACCTGGAAGCTTCCGTCCTGGTTGAGCGTGATGGCAGCCGTTGCGGTCTCCAAGGCGAAGGGGGCGACGGCGGTCTTGTAGACGAAGAACGACACGCCCACGCCGTGACGGATGGGGCCCGTCTCGTTTGCGTACTCCTGCTTCTTCTTGTCCCACTCGATGTAAGCCTTGCCCTTCTCCACGCATGCGGGCAGGCCGCAGGTGCGCGCGGAGATGTAGTTCCCCGGGCTGAACTCGTCAACGAAACCCTCGTAGATGGCGTTCTTCATGCGGAACTCGACGCCGTCCCAGCCCTTGTCGTAGGCGATGTCGCTCATGAGGCACTCGGCGGCCCACACGCCCTCGGGCACGCCGTAGGCGCGCATGGCGCCCGTGTGCGGGCCGTTGGTGTGGACGGTCCACGCCTCGCAGGAGACGGCCTTCTCGCACCGGTGGTACAGCCAGCGGAAGGAGTTCACGGAGTTGAGCACCAGCGCGTGTCCGTGGTGGATGTAGCCGCCCGTGTTGGACCACGCCTTGATGGAGCGGGCACGCAGCTGCATGTCGTCGTCCACGCTGGCCTCCACGTCGAAGCTCTTGGGCTGACGTCCGCTCGTAGCGTAGAAGACCTCTTCGCGCGTGAGCTCGAGCCTCACGGGGCGACCGCCCACCTGCTTGCACAGCCAGGCGTTCAGGGGCTCGTAGTGGATATCCTGCTTGGTGCCGAAACCGCCGCCGATATAGGGCTTGATGACGCGGACATCGCCCCAGGGGATGCCCAGGGCCTGGCCGATGATGCGCCGGCAGATGTGGGGGATCTGGGTGGAGGAGACGCAGACGATCTTGCCCGCCTCCTCGTAGCAGTAGGAGGTGCACACCTCGATGTGGACCTGGCTCTGCTCGCCGGTGTCCATGTGCAGCTTGTAGTGGTGGTAGGCGGGGTCCGCCAGAGCCTCCTCGACGGAGGAGTAGCCCTCCTCGGCAAGCTGCTCCTCGCTCGTCTGCGCCAGGGTGTGGGCCACCAGGTTGTCGGGCTTGCTCTCCTGCACGGGATGCTCGGTGCCCGCCAGGGCCTCCTTGGGATCGTAGACGACGGGCCATTCCTCGTACTCGACCTTGATGAGCTTGAGGGCCCGATCGCATGCCACGGTGTCCTCCGCCACCACGGCGGCGATGTTATCGCCATAGATGCGCACGCGCTCGTCCAGGAGCCTGCGGTCGGGAAGGTCCCGTTTCTCGGCACGGGAATCCGCGTACCAGGGGTGTCCCGCCACAGGATAGGAATGCTTGGGGACATCGAAGCAGGTAAAGATGCCAACCACGCCGGGAACCTTCAGCGCCTCCGACGTGTCGATGGATTTGACCAAGCCGTTGCCGATCGTCGCATGCAGGATACGCGCCTCCAGGCAGGGCTTGGGACAGAGATCGTCGGTGAACATCGCCCGTCCCGTGACCTTGTCATAGGCATCGACGCGCACGACGGGTTTGCCGACCTCCCTCAACTTTTCCATGTTGTGCGTCCTCTCCTAAAAGAAAAGTTTTCCCTACAAACAAAATGTTAGCTCCTACGGCCGCACCCGTGTCCAGAATGCGGCGAGCGGCGCAAAAGCGTGGATAACCGTTTGCCTCCTGTGCCCGAATCAGCCCTTTGAGCTGGTCGTTCGTTATGTAGAAATATAACGCCTGCATGAGGGGAACGGAAGCCCCCATCTGCGCCGGATGCCGCACGCCGAGGGGTCGCAACGCGCACACGCGCGAGACCTGCACGGATTGCATCGTATGGGCGCAGCGTGCCCGTCTCGGTCGATTGTTCGAGACAAAACCATGCCCGAACCTGTCCTGAACAATAGACGCAGACGGACACGCTCGGGGCACGACGCCGGCTGAATGCGACGAGGTTCCGCTCGAAAGGCACGGCCCCGGTCGCGCGGACGGGGCCGCCTCATGAGAGCTAGAGGACCCGCGCGCCCGCGACGTACTTCTCGACGATACGGCCGCCCTGCTCGGCAAGGTAGATGTAGCGCTCCAGACGCTCGGCGAGGCTGCAGGTGCGCGGGGTGCGGATGCCCGCATCGTCGAGGACAAGCGCGTCGAGCTCGTAGCCCTCGTCGAAGGAGCCCACGCGCCCGAAGAACGCGCCGCCTCCGACCGTGGCCAGATGGAAGGCCTCGGCGGTGGTGAGGGCGGCGAGCGACTGATCGACGAGGCGCCAGCGCAGCTTGGAAGCAGCAACGGCGTCGGCGATGGCGCGGAACATCGAGAGCGTGGCGCCGCCGGCCACGTCGGTGCCGATCGCCACGTTGATCCCCAGATCGAGGTAGTGCCTCACGGGCGCGATGCCCGAGGAGAGCTGCGCGTTGGACTGCGGGCAGTGCGCCACGAAGACGCCGTGGTCGCGCAGGATGCGCGCCTCCTCGTCGGTGGAGTAGTTGCAGTGCGCCATCACGCAGCCGGACTCGCCGGCCATCTGCCCGAAGCGCTCGTAGGTCTCGCCGTAGCAGCTCGACCAGGGGCACAGGCCCGCCACCCAGTCGATCTCGGAGAGGTTCTCGGAGAGATGGGACTGCAGGGGCACGCCGCGCTCCTGCTTGATCCGGCCCAGCCCCTCCATGAGCTCGTCGGAGCACGTGGGCGTGAAGCGCGGCGTCAGAATGGGCCGCGTGTTGACGTAGCTTCTCGCCTCGCACTCGTCGAGCCAGCGCCGCGTGTCGGCCAGCGAGGCCTCTGCAGAGCTTTCGCAGAGGTAGTCCGGGCTGTTGCGATCCATGTTGACCTTGCCCACGAAGGTCTTGAGCCCGGTGCGCTCCAGCTTGTCCATGAGCAGCTCGGTGGGCTCGACATGCATGGTGCCGTAGATGAGGGCGCGCGTGGTGGGCGAGCGGCGCAGATCGTCGGCGAAGATCTCGTAGGCGCGCTCTGCATAGGCGAGGTCGGTGTACTTGGACTCCTCCGGGAAGGTGTGCGTGTTGAGCCAGTCGAGCAGCTCCAGATCCATGCCGAGGCCCCGGAAGGCGTACTGGGGCGCATGGACGTGGATGTCGGTCATGCCGGGGATGACGAGCATGCCCGCGCGGTCGAGGACCTCGATGCCCGCGAAACGGTCGGGCAGCTCGGGAAAGACGCCCTGGGAGACGCCCTTCTCGCAGACGAGGTAGCCCCCGCTCATGCATGCGAGCTCGTTCGGCCCCTTGGACCAGCAGATATCTCCCTTGATGGCAAAGGTCGCGGCCTGCATGGCGAACCCCTTTCTCACGCCTCATGAGATGAAGACGTGCATCACGATGAACAGGGCCCGCTGGGCACCCGGAATCTCCGCGCGCTCCATCGTTGCCGTGGAGCGCGGTCGAGCGGGTGGAGAAGACAATTTGTTAGAAGCCCTATTCTTTTGTTAGTGAGATGGTACGCAGAGCCTGTGCCCGCATCGGCTCCGTCATGGACTTACGGCATGAAATCGCCCGCCAGCGGTAGCGGCGGGCGAAGGTGGATCAAAACTGACGATCTGCTCGTGAGCAGCGGGTGCGCCATCCCTACAGCGTGGCCTGAATGGCGGCGACCTCGTCGTCGGTGAGGAAGGCATCGGCCTCGATCTGGGAGGCGTACTCCTCGATCTGGCTCTGGATATCGGCCGGGATCTTGTCGGAGAAGGCGCCGAGCGAGACGCCGCCGTTGGACATGTTGCCCGTGATCGCCTTGCCCCCGCCGAAGGAGCCCGCCTCGATCTCGTCCATGGCCTGGCCGATCATCCAGTCGGTGACGGTGGAGGTGATGACGGTGGGCTGATCGTCGCCCATGATGTCGATGGGCTGCGCGATGGCGAAGTGGTCGTCCGCACCGGCGCTCTCGAGCGCCTGACGTGCGCCGTTGTCGACCGCCGAGGCATCGCCCCACATCACATCGACGTTGTTGGAGGCGATCCACTGCTCGGTGAGCTTGGTGCCGAGCGAGGCGTCGGTGAAGCCCGCCTCGAAGTTGTACTGGCCCTGAACGTCGGGATTGACCTTCTGGGCGGCTGCAAGGTAGGAGGCGTACTTGGTGAGCGTGGAGGGAAGGCGCATGCCTCCGATGAACCCGATGCTGCCGGTCTTGGTCATGAGGCCCGCCACCACGCCGGCCAACGATCCCGTCTGCTTGAAGTCGGGAAGGACCGTCTCAACGTTGTCGAGGGTCTCGTAGTCGCTCATCTCGGACGCGGGGTCGGTGTTGGTGATGAGGAAGTGCACCCCCGGATGGGTCGCGGCGGCCTCGGCAACGACCTCGGCCCAGTCGGAGGCGAACTGGTTGCCGTTGCCGATGATGAGGTCGACGTCCTGATCGACGTAGGACTGCGCGGCGATGGCGGCGTCGGCGTCGGCGGTGTTCTCCTTGGGCTCGAGCAGCTCCCAGCTGGGATGGGCCGCGAGCGCGCGCTGCAGCGACTCGTAGTGGCCCTGGTCCCAACCGCCATCGGTGATGGTGCCGCTCATGATCATGGCAACCCGATAGCCCGTCGTGCCAGAGCCTTCGTCGGCAGGCGCGCCGTCCGTGCCGGTGCTGCCGCCACCGCCGCATGCGGAGAGCAGGAGCGTGCCGACGCCGCCCAGGCCGAGGGCCAGGGCCTGCCGACGGTTGAGCAGGACGGGTGTGCTGGTGCTGGTTTTCTTGCTCATGGTTGGTACGTCCTTTCTGCTTGTCGAGGCGGCGGATGCCGCACGTTCAGCCTAACGTTGCTCGCGGAAGTAGGGCTGTCCGCTGGCGCGGGGGCCGGCGCGCCGCGAGCCGAAGAACACGAGCGCGACGATCGTGAACAGATAGGGGATCATCTTGAAGAACATGACCGGAGCGGCCTGGAACTGCGCCTGGAGGGCGACGTTGAGCCCGTCGAAGAACCCGAACAGCAGGCTCGCGCCGAGCACGCCCACCGCGCTCCAGCGCCCGAAGATGAGCGTGGCCAGAGCGATGAAGCCGCGCCCCATGACGATGCCGTCGATGTAGATGGGCGTGTAGCACAGCGTGAGGAAGGCTCCGCCCGCCGCAGCGAGCGCGCCGCAGATCACGCAGGCCACGTACTTCATGCGCACGACGTCGATGCCCAAGGTCTCGGCGGCGTGGGGATTCTCCCCCACCGAGCGGAACGACAGGCCCGCGCGGAAGTGCCTGAAGAAGTATGACACGAGCGGCACCAGCAGGAAGGCGAGATAGGCCAGAAGCGTCTGGTTGAAGAGCGCGCCGCCCACGAAGGGCAGTTCCGAGAGGCCGGGAATGGCGATGCTGGGCATCTGGGCACCCGTGGCGTTGGCGGGATCGGAGCCGACGAACAGGTTGTAGCCGAACAGCGCGACGGCAGGCGCGAGGATGTTGATCGCCATGCCCGTGACCACCTGGTCGGAGCAGAGCGTGACCGTGCAGAACGCGTAGAGCATGTTCACGATGACGCCGGCCGCCATGGCGGCGGCAAGCCCGAGCCAGAGGTTTCCCGACATCTTGGCGACGGCGAAGCCCACGAAGGCGCCGATGGCCATGAGGCCCTCGAGGCCGATGTTGACCAGACCGGCGCGCTCGGAGAAGAGCTCGCCCAACGAGGCCAGCAGGATGGGGACGGCCCCCATCGCCATGGCCTTCAGGATCGTGGGCAAAACGGTGAGGAAGTCCATTATGCGCTCGCCTCCGCTTCTGTGCTCTTGCTGCCCCAGGAGGCGATGAGAGCGCGCAGCTGGGGAAGCTTGATCGATGCCATGCCGGCGACCGTGAAGATGATGATCATGCCGCGGATGATGTCGACGATGGCGGTGGGGACGCCGATGACGCTCTGCATCATGATGCCGCCCGTAGACAGGATGCCGAAGAGCAGCGCCACAAGAAGCGCCGCGATGGGGTTGAGCTGGGCGATGAGGGCGATCGCCACGCCGTCGAAGCCGAAGCCCGCCCCGAAGCCCGCCGCAAGACGGAAGGGCGTCTTGCCCATGAGCTCCACCGCGCCGCCGAGGCCGGCGATGGCGCCCGAGATGATGAAGGCCAGGAGCACGAGGCGCCGCACGGGGAAGCCGTTGACCCGCGAGGCCACAGGATTCATGCCCACGGCGCGGATCTTGAAGCCGAAGGAGGTCCTGAAGATGACGTACCACACGACGAGGCCGAGAACCACGGCGATGATGACGCCCACATGGGCGCCCAGCAGCTTGGGAAGCCGCACGCCGGCCGGCAGCGCCACGGTCTTGGGCAGGCCCTGGTCGGAGAAGACGTTCTTGAAGATGTGCTCCATGAAGTAGAGGGCAACGTAGTTGAGCATGATCGTGGTGATCATCTCGTTGAGGCCGCGCGTGATCTTGAGGATGCCCGGCAGGAGCGCCCAGAGCGCGCCCGCCACGATGCCGGCGAGAAGGCCCAACGCGAGCGCGGGCACGCCCTCGCCGCCCAGCCCCAAGATGGTGGCAGCGGTGGCGCAGGCGCCCATGATGAGCTGGCCCTCGCCGCCGAGGTTGAACACGCCGCACTTGTAGGCGAAGACCGCGCAGAGCCCCGTGAAGACGAGCGGGCACGCGCGCTCCAAGGTCTTGCTGAGCTTCGAGAGGTCGCCGAGCGACCCCTGCAGCATGGCGCGATAGCCCTCTATCGGGTCCTTCCCCAAACATGCGATGATGACGGCCCCCACAACGAGGGCGAGCAGCACGGAGACGAGCGGGGTGAGCACCATGAGGGCCCGTTCGCGTCGCTCCTGTGCGCTGATCGCTTCCTTGGCCATGTTCGATCCTCCCCTACTTTCCCGCCATAGCGAGCGAAATCTCCTTGATGGGAGGGTTCGCGCCCGGATACGTCCCCATGATCTGCCCCTCGAAGAGCACCACGATGCGGTCGGACAGCTTCAGAACCTCGTCGAAGTCGGCCGAGATGAGCAGAACCGCGCAGCCCGCATCGCGCTGGGCCACGATCTGGTCGTGGATGAACTCGGTCGCCCCGATGTCGAGGCCGCGCGTGGGATAGACGGCCACGAGCAGGCTCGGATGCCCTTCGAGCTCGCGCGCGAGGATGACCTTCTGCTGGTTGCCGCCCGAAAGGCTGCGCGCCAGCTGGTTGACGGAGGTGCAGCGGATGTCGTTCTCCTCGCGCAGTCGGTTGGCGTGGCGTTCGATAGCGTTCATCTTCAGCCACGCGCCGTGACCCCGGGAGAAGCGCTCGGAGCGCGTCTGCTTGAGCACGAGGTTCTCCGCCACCGTCATGTCGCCCACAAGGCCCATCTTGTTGCGGTCCTCGGGGATGTTGCCCAAGCCCGCGTCGATGAAGGCCTCGGGCGAGAAGAGCGCGATCTGCGCGCCGTCCGGCCCGACCAGCTCGCCGGACTCGGGCCGCACAAGGCCCGTGACCAGCTCGGCCAAGGCTGCCTGCCCGTTGCCGTCGATGCCCGCGACGCCGAGGATCTCGCCCCGGTTGATGGCGAGCGAGACCTCTTTGAGGCCGCCGTGCTTGACCTCGGGATGCCAGGAGACCTCGCACAGCGTGAGCGCGGGCTCGTGCGCATCCTCCACCTTCCGGTAGGTGCTCTCGGTGAACTTCTGGCCGATCATGAGGTCGGCGAGCTCCTGCTCGGTGGCGCCTGCAACCGGCACGGTTGCGACGGTCTCGCCGCGACGCAGCACCGTCACGCGATCGGAGATGCGCATGACCTCGCGCATCTTGTGCGAGATGAAGATGATCGACTTGCCCTCGCCGGTGAGCGAGCGCATGATATCGAAGAGACCCTGGACCTCGAGGTCGGTGAGGACGGCGGTGGGCTCGTCGAGCACGAGCAGGTCGGCACCGCGGAAGAGCACCTTCATGATCTCGACGCGCTGCTGCATGCCGATGGACATATCGCTCACGCGCGCATCCAGATCGATCTCGAGGCCGTAGCGCTCCATGAGCTCCTCCACCGTCGCACGGTCGGCAGCTTCCTGGAGCAGCGGCGTGCGGTGGCGGCGGTCGCCCAGAATGATGTTCTCAAGCCCGGTCATGTTCTCGATGAGCATGAAGTGCTGGTGCACCATGCCGATGCCGTGGGCCACGGCGACGCCGGGCGATGAGATGTCGACCTCCTCCCCTCGGATGAGGATGCGCCCCTCCGTGGGCTGGTAGAGGCCCACGAGGATGTTCATGAGGGTGGACTTGCCAGCGCCGTTCTCGCCCAGCAGCGTGTGAACCTCGCCCTCCTCGACGGACAGCGTCACGTTGCGGTTCGCGTAGAACGAGCCGAAGCGCTTGCTGACCCCTTCCATGCGCAATAGCTCTGCCATATGCCCGCACCCTTCCCGGGGCCCGCCGCCCTGGCGCAGCCCCGCAGCCTGCACAACCTTGTTATATGAAGCCTGCCGCCGGGGCAGGCAGCCGTGTCCGTCAGCCCTTTCTCGGTCGCTTCTCGTAGGGCGTGTCCTGCATGGGCAGGCTCGTCCGCATCTTTCCGTCGAGGGCGTAGTAGGCCCCCGCGATCGCCTGCGCCATGGGTATCGAGCAGATCTCGCCCACGCCCTTCGAGCCGTAGGCAAAGGGCAGCAGCTCTTCCTTCTCCACGTAGATGGCGTGGATGTTGGGGATCTTGTCGGCATGGAAGAGGCCGAGCGTGCCGAGCTTGGCGGTGGGCACGCAGTCTTTGAGCGGGAACTGCTCGGTGAGGGCATAGCCCATGCTCATGAGCACGCCGCCCTCGATCTGACCCTGGATGGCGATGGGGTTCACGACCCGGCCCGAGTCATGCGCCTGATAGACGTCGGTAATGCGGCCCTCATCGTCGAGAATGGCGACGGAGGTTGCATAGCCGTAGGCCACGTGGCTCTTGGGATTGGGCTTGTCGGAGCCGAGCGGATCGGTGGGCTCGAAGAACTCGTTGGAGAAGCTCTGCCCCTCGAGGGCGCGCAGGCGCTCGCGCACATCGCCCGTCAGGCCGTCCATCGCACGGCGCAGCTCGGCCGCCGCAGCGCGTACGGCCTCGCCGGTGATGAGCGTTTGGCGCGAGCCCGAGGTGGTGCCGGAGTCGGGGGAGTTCTCGGTGTTGGGGGGCATCACCCGCACCTGCTCGCGCGAGAGCCCGCAGGCCTCGCAGACCATCTGGGTGAAGACGGTGGTGCAGCCCTGGCCGATGTCGGTGGCGGCGGTGTAGACCTCCACCACGCCGCCCGCAACGTCCAGGCGCGCACGGCCCTTGTCGGGAAGGCCCACGCCCACGCCGGCGTTCTTCATGGCGCAGGCGATGCCGGCGCGATCCTTGTTGGACATATAGACGTCGCGCACGGCCTCGAGGGTCTCCTTGAGCGCCGTGGACTGGTCGGCGATCTGGCCATTGGGGAGGGCGGCGCCGGGCTCGATGGCGTTGATGTAGCGGATCTGCCAAGGATCGATGCCGACCTTCTCGGCAAGCAGGTCGAGGCAGCACTCCAGCGCATACTCCGACTGGCACACGCCGAAGCCTCTGAACGCGCCGGCGGGCGGGTTGTTGGTGTAGTAGCCGTAGCCCCTGATGTCGGTGTTCTGGTACGTGTAGGGCCCCACGGCGTGCGTGCAGGCGCGCTCGAGCACGGGGCCGCAAAGCGAGGCGTAGGCGCCGGTGTCGAAGTAGATCTCGCAGTCGAGGCCGGTGAGCATGCCCTGCTCGTCGCAGCCCAGCGTGAAGGTGGCCTCCATCGCGTGGCGCTTGGGGTGGAAGCGGATCGACTCGTCGCGCGTCATCCTCATCTTGACGGGACGTCCCAGCTTGAACGCGGCCAGGCAAGCCAGGTGCTGCACCGAGACGTCCTCTTTGCCACCGAAGCCGCCGCCCACGAGCTTGTTCTCCACGACCACGCGCTCGGGGGTGGCATCCCAGCCGAACATGTGGGCGATCTCCTTGCGCGTGTCGTAGGTGCCCTGGTCGCTCGTGTAGACCTTGACCCCGTCGCCGTAGGGCAGGGCGACGGCGCACTCGGGCTCCAGGAACGCATGCTCGGTGAAGGGCGTCGAGAAGCGCTCGGTCACGGTGTAGGCGGACGAGGCGAGCGCCTGAGCCGCATTGCCGCGCGTGACGTGGCGCTGCTGGCAGAGGTTGCCGGCGGAATGGATCTTGGGCGCGTCCTCGGCCATGGCCGCGAAGACGTCGCGCACCGGTTCGAGCGGCTCGTACTCCACGTGCACGAGGTCGCGGGCGCGCTCGGCAAGTTCGCGGGTCTTCGCCACCACGAGGCAGATGGCATCGCCCACGCAGCGGGTGACCTCGCCCTCGGCGATCATGACGTCCCAGTCCTGCTGGATATGGCCCACCTTGTTCACGGGGACGTCGGCTGCCGTGAGGACGCAGGCCACCCCGTCGAGGGCGCGTGCCTCGTCCGCGTCGATCGAGAGCACGCGGGCGCGTGGGTAGGCGGAGCGCAGGGCGCAGGCGTGGAGCATGCCGGGCAGGGCGATGTCGTCGGCGTAGACGCCGGTGCCCAGGACCTTCTCGCGCACGTCCACGCGGAAGGCCGGATCGCCCACGCCGTACAGCTCCCAGGGCTCGGCCTCGGGCAGCTCCTCCTCGCCGCGCAGGATGGCGGCCACGAGCTGGATGGCCTCGATGATCTTCTTGTAGCCCGTGCAGCGGCAGAGGTTGCTGCGCAGGGCGCCCTTGATGTCGTCCTCGCTCGGATCGGGGTTGGCGTCGAGCAGCGCCTTGGCGCTCATGACCATGCCGGGCGTGCAGAACCCGCACTGGACGGCGCCCTTGACGCCGAAGGCATGGACGTAGGCCTCGCGCTCGAGTTCGGAGAGGCCCTCGACGGTGATGATGTGCTTGCCGTCGAGGCGCGAGGTCTTGAGCACGCAGGCGCGTTGGGCCCTCCCGTCCACAACGACCGTGCAGGTGCCGCAGGCACCCTGGCTGCAGCCGTCCTTGACCGAGTTGAGCGCGAGGTCGTCGCGCAGGTAGCGCAGCAGAGGCTTGTCCTCGTCGACCACGTGCTCGATGCCGTTGACGGTAAGCGTCCATGCGGCCTGTCCCATATGCGTACATCCTTCCTGGGGATCGTGACCGTCCCCCGATGTGGTGCGGCGATGCCTTCGCCGCACCACGGTATCTATCGTGCCAGCAGGTATCCGTAGGAGTCGTCCACGGCGGCGATGGTCGCGCGGACCTCCTCCGGCAGCCCGCAGGCCGCATCGTGCACATCGTACGTTCCGACCTGTCCGTCGAGACGTACCAGGTAGCCCTCATCAAGCGGAAGGAAACCCTCGTTGGCGGAGTCGTCGAAGTCCTCGCGGCTCCAGAAGGCCGTGAGCTTGTCCTTGTAGGGACGGCCCTCCCCGTACGGGCAGAAGACGGCGCAGTTGCCGCACTCGTTGCACATGCCGTCCACGTGCACGATCTGGCGCTGCCGGATACCGGGAACCCGCACCGCCACGTTCGCGCGGTTGGGGCAGACCTCGACGCAGGCCTCGCACACCGTCGGGCAGGCGAGGCAGCGCGAGCGGGAGAGGGAATCGCAGCTGGCGCAGAGCCGGCCGCGCTCGACGAGCGGGCGCTCGTAGGAGCTCTCCACGTTGCGCTCGAACATCGACGAGAAATCGAAGCCGCACAGGGCCGTCGTCACGGTGGCCGCGTCGGCCTCGGCCTCCACGATGGTGGCAGGTCCGCGCCGTGCGTCGCCGATGGCGAAGACGTGCGGACGGGTGGTCATGAGGCTCTCGTCCACGACGGGCCTGCCGCGACGGTCGAGCTCGATGCCGGCGCTCTGGAAGAGGCCCGGGTCCACCTGCTCGCCGACGGCTGCTATGACCGTCGTCGCGGGGACCTCGATCGTCTCCCCGGTGGGCTCGGGACGGCGCCGCCCCGACTCGTCGGGAGCACCGAGCTCCATAACCGCGCAGGTCAGCTTGCCGTCCCTGAGTTCGCCGGGAGCGAGCAGCTCGAGGAATTCCACGCCGTCGTCGAGCGCCATCTGCAGCTCCTCCTCATCGGCGGGCATGTAGCGGCGCGTGCGGCGGTAGACCAGGCGCACATGCTCCACGCCGCCCACGCGCAGCGCCTGGCGCGCCACGTCCATGGCGGTGTTGCCGGCGCCCACGACCACCACGTCGGATCCGAGGTCGAGCGCGGACGGGTCGGCCTTGGCCGCCGTCAAGAACTCGAGCGCGTCGAGGTTCTCGCCGGACGTGAGCACGTCTGCGCCGGGAGCCCAGGCGCCGCACGCGATGATGACGTCGGTGAAGCCCTGATCGAGCAGCTCATCGACGCCCGCTACCTCGGTGCCGCACATGAAGCGCGCGCCGTAGGCACGGCAGAGCTCGACGTCGCGCTCGATGGCCTCGTCGCTGATGCGGAAGGACGGGATCGCATGGCGCGGGACGCCGCCCAGGGTCTGCTCGCGCTCGAACACGGTGACCTCGACGCCTGCGCGCGAGAGGAACGCAGCGGCGGCAAGTCCCGCAGGACCTCCGCCCACCACGGCCACGCGCGTGCCCTCGACCGTGCCGCGTGCGTGCAGCGTGGGCAGGACCTGCTCGGCGGCGCCTTCGGCCGCCTTGAGCTTGAACTCGCGGATGCGGACCTGGTCCTCGTAGTAGTTGCGCATGCAGCCGTCGCCGCAGTGGTGCGGGCAGAGCGTGCCGGTCATGAAGGGCAGGGCGTTGCGCTCGAGGATGATGGCGAGCGCATCGGCGAGACGGCCCTCCTCGACGGCCCGGAGGTAGGCCGGGATGTCCTGGTGGATGGGGCAGCCGTCGCCGCAGGGGGCGATGAAGCAGTCGATGAGCGGCAGGGTGCGCCCTACATGGCGCTCGGGCAGGGGCTTCACGGGATGGCGCAGGCGCGCGTCGGCGTGCAGGCCCTCGACGAGCGCATCGACGCGAGCGACGTCCACGCCCGAGAAGGGCTTGTCGTCGATGCCGGCGAGCGCCTCGCCCACCTGGATCAGGCGCTCGTAGCCGCCGGGCTTCAGGATGGTGGTGGCCATCGTGACCGGCCAGATGCCCGCATCCACGAGACCGCGGATGTTGAGGGCATCGGCGCCACCGGAGTAGGAGATGCGCAGATCGCCGTCGAACTCATGCGAGATGCGCTGGGCGAGCGTGAGGCTCAAGGGGTAGAGCGAGCGCCCCGACATGTACATCTCCTCGCTGGGAAGCTCGGAGCGGGTCACGTCGACCGGGAAGGTGTTGGTGAGCTTGACGCCGAACTCGACCCCGTGCTCTGCGGCCAGGGCCTTGAGGCGGCGCAGCATGGGCACGGCGTCGGCCCACTGAAGGTCCTCCAGGAAGTGGTGCTCGTCGAAGACGATGTAGTCGAAGCCGAGGGAATCGAGCAGCGTGCGCGCCGTCTCATATCCCAGCAGCGTGGGATTGCACTTGATGTAGGTGTTGAGGCCCTTCTCCTCGATGAGATGGCGCGCGATGCGCTCGATCTCGTCGGGCGGGCAGCCGTGCAGCGTCGACTCGGTGATGGATGCCGAGATGCGGGGGCTGATAGCGTCGACGAAGGCCTCGTCCACGCGCTCGAAGCGGTGGAGGTTGGCGCGGGTCCACGCGATGGCCTCCTGGAAAGACGGGGTGTTCGAAGCGTCCTTCATGTCGTTGATGTAGCCGTCGATCTTGGGGGTCTTGATGCCCTCGAGGTCGTAGCCCACCGACATGTTGAACACGAAGCTGTCCGGGTCGCCCAGGCGCAGCTCGCACGCTAGGAGCTTGCAGGCAACCCAGGCCTTCACGTACTCGTCGAAGGCCTGCGGCACGGTGAGCTCGGTGGACCACTCGCAGTTGTAGCCCTCATCGCTCGCAAGGATGCAGGGCTTGTTGACGGCGGCGGCGAGTTCGGCGCCGTCCATCTTCTGCACGGTCTTGAGCTCGAAGAAGCGCGCGCCGGTGACGTAGGCGGCGACGATGTTCTGGGCGAGCTGGGAGTTGGGCCCGGCTGCCGGGCCGAACGGGGTCTCGACGCGCTCATCGAAGATGGGTCGCGCCGTGCTATCCGCATGATAGGCAAGGCGGCGCAGGCCGAAGATGGTGCCCTGCTCGCGGTACTCGCTCAGGATCCAGTCCATCAGGTTGCCGAACGGGATGGAACGCATGATGTCGCTCATGGCGAAGTCCTCTCCAAAGTGATCTCTTCCGTGGGAACAGCTCAGGCGCACGGCGCCACGGGGATCCGTGCGCTCCGCTGCGGGCCCCGATCCCCTGCCGGAACCCGCAGCGGCCTTTTCACGCTAGTAGCTGCGGCCGTTGAGGTCGCCCCAGAGGCGCTTGGCCTGCTCGAGCGTCCAGGCCAGGATGCGCTCCTCGTCGATGTTCACGAACGCGCGGTCGCGGTAGACGAGCGTGCCGTTGACCATGGTCGTGCGACAGGCCCTGCCCTCAAAGCCGAAGAGGATGTGCCCGTCCACATTATCCTCCGAGAAGGGCGTGAAGACCGGATAGTCGAAAACGGCTAGGTCGGCGGCTGCACCGGCCTTGAGCACGCCCAGCTCGCGCCCGAAGTACTTGGTGGCCATGCGGGCGTTGTTCACGAAAGTCATCTCCATGTCCTCGGCCCAGGCCACGTTGGGCATGGCCGCGTTATGGCGCTGGATGATGAGGAAGACCTTGAGGGACTCGAGCAGGTCGTGCGTGTAGGCATCGGTGCCCATGCAGACGGGGATGCCCCGGCGGAAGAACTCGAGCACGGGGGCGCAGCCCACGGCGTTGCCCATGTTCGACTCGGGGTTGTTCACGATCCAGGTGCCCGTCTCGCGCACGATGTCCATCTCGGCGGGCGTCACGTGGATGCAGTGGCCGAGCATGGTGTCGGGACCGAGCAGCCCATGGTTGAGCAGACGCTCGACGGGGCGGATGCCGGCCTGGTTGCGCAGGGAGTCGTAGACGTCGTTCATGCCCTCGCACACGTGGATGTGGAAGCCGGTGAGACCGTTGTTCGCCTCGGCCATGAGGGCCATGGTCTCGTCGGAGAGCGTGAAGGTGGCGTGTCCGCCGAACATGGCGGCGATCATGCCATCGTCCTGCTCGGCAGCCCAGCGCGAGAAATCGGCGTTCTCCTGGATGGACTGGTCGCGCTTCTCCTTGCCATCGCGGTCGGAAACCTCGTAGCAGAGGTTGGCGCGGATGCCCATCTCCTGCGCGACATCCTTGATGGCGAAGAGCGTGCCGGGGATCTCGGCGAAAGAGGCATGGTGGTCGAAGATGGTCGTGACGCCCGAGCGCAGCGACTCGAGGATGGTGGCGTAGGCGCTCGCGCGCGTGCCGTCCATCGTGAGCTTGCGGTCGATGGCCCACCACTGCTGCTCGAGGTTCTCGAGGAAGTTGTGGGGGTTGCAGCCCTTGATGGCAAGGCCGCGCGCCAATCCCGAATAGATGTGGGTGTGGCAGTTGATGAGGCCGGGCATGATGACGCCGCCGTGGGCGTCGACGAACTCGGCCTCGGGGTAGCGTGCCTCTATCTCGGCGCGCGGGCCGACCGCGACGATGGTCTCGCGGTCGGTGACGACGGCTCCGTTCTCGATGAAAGGCAGTTCCGGATCGCGGGTGATGACGCGCCCGTTCCCAACGAGTAGCATAGGATCTCCCTCCTTGCTACATGCCGCAGATCAGCTACGGCTCAGCCTGTGTGCGACGCGGCCCTCTCTTGCCGCCTCGGCCGGGCGAATCGCCTGCGCAGCGCGCTTCGGCTCTCGGGCGCCCGACTGCCCGCGCTGTCCGGTGGCGGCGTTGCGTGCGCACGCGGCTTGCGACCACGTTCCCCTCCGCGTGCCGGTTCGGACAGCTTGTTTTGAAGCCTTACAAATATTCTGATTCAAAGGCGCCGTCCGTTCCGCGAAGGCGGCGCGGGCGTCGGCGTACGGTCGTTTGGCGGTGTGGACGGTAGCGTTAGGTTTTTGATAATCTAACGAAAGCCGTGATGCGACCGCAGCTACGGGCACCCGGAACCGCGCCTGCCGCCTATCGCCTGCCTCAGGCGCCGGTAGCCGCTCGCAGGGGCCGCGCTCGCGGCGAAGGTACGCAGGAGGCACCGTACATGATAGTATGTAGCTCATCATTCAGGTGGGTCGGCCTCCCCATCCGCCGCGCGAAGGCCAGCCCGCGCTCCATTGGAGAAGAGCCGGCGCCCACCGCGTATCGGGGAGGACTCCAGCACAGGGAGAATGAGGGGCCATGAAGCAGTCCGAGATGGATTTTCTCTCACGCCTTGCCAAGGGCATCGCTGCCCAGTTCGGCAGCAACTGCGAGGTCGTCGTGCATGATCTCGCGTCGGACGATCCCAACAGCACGATCGTGGCCATCGAGAACGGGCACGTCTCGGGCAGGAAGCTCGGCGACGGCCCCTCGAACGTGGTGCTCAAGACCCTCGCGGCCAACCCCGACAGCCCCAAGGACCATCTCGCCTACCGCGCGCGCACCGAGGACGGGCGCGAGCTGCGCTCGAGCACGGTCTTCTTCTCCGACGAGGACGGCACGCCCAGCGCCATCTTCGCCATCAACTACGATTCGACGCCCCTGCTCGCGATGCAGGGCATCCTCCGCGAGCTCACGACGCCGGTCGACGCCGAACCCGAGGAGCCCCCGATCATCCCGCACAACGTGAACGGGCTGCTCGACGAGCTTATCGAGGAGAGCGTGCGGCTGGTGGGCAAGCCCGTTGCGCTCATGAACCGAGACGACAAGGTCAAAGCCATCGGTTTTCTCAACGAATCGGGCGCGTTCCTTATCACGAAGTCGGGACAGAAGGTCTGCACCTACTTCGGCATCTCGAAATACACCCTCTACAGCTACATGGACGAGGCGAAGTCCCAGAAGGCCTAGCGCCCTTCTCCCCCATTGGGGGAGTATTCCCCATTGGGGGAGTATCCCCTAGCGGGGGTTTGCGGCGCAGTCCGCAGGACCGCCCCGCAGCATCGCGAGGCCGTGGCCGAGCGCGCCCACCACAGCCGATAGGTTCTCGCGGGCAGCCTTGGGGCTACCCGGCAGGTTGACCACGAGCGTGCGGCCTGCGATGCCCGCGACCTCGCGCGAGAGGCAGCCGTGCGGTGTGATGGCCATCGATGCCGCCCGCATGGCCTCGGGAATCCCCGGCGCCATGCGCTCGCACACGGCGCAGGTCGCCTCGGGCGTGACGTCGCGGGGCGAGAAGCCCGTCCCCCCGGTGGTGAGCACGAGCGCCACGTCCCGATCGACGGCATCTCGAAGCGCCGCCTCGATGTCGGCGCGCTCATCGGGCACGATGCGCGTGCCGACGACCTCATAGCCCTCATCGCGCAACAGCGACACGAGCACGGGTCCGCTGGCATCCTCGCGCTCGCCGCGCGCACAGCGGTCGCTCACGGTGATGACCTCTGCCGGGATACGCTGAACTCCCGCCTCGGTATGCTCGCTCATGGCATCTACCTCCCGAAAGGACAGGAGGGGAAGGTGCACGGCTCGCACTGCAGGCAGAGCCCTCCCTCCCCCAGCTCGATGAAGTCGCGGCGCTCGAGGGGCACGCCCGCCGCGAGGCGGGGCAGGATCAAATCGAAGACCGTGGCCGCGCTGTACATCACGCAGCCGGGCAGCCCCACCACCGGCACCGAGGCGCCGCCGCCTTCCTCGAAGTAGCCCACGAGCAGCATGGCTCCCGGCAGCACCGGCGCCCCGTAGGTCACGATGCGCGCGCCGGCCCGCTTGATGGCGCCGGGCGTGTTGTCGTCGGGATCGACGCTCATACCGCCCGTGCACACCACCAGGTCGGCTCCGGACGCACGCGCCTCGGCGATGGCCGACACCAGGGCGCCCATCTCGTCGCCGGGGGTCGCGTGCCAGCAGGTCTGGATTCCATAGGAGGCAAGCTTCGCCTTCACGACGGGCGTGAAGCGGTCCTCGATGCGGCCGCTCGCCACCTCGGATCCGGTCGCCACGATCGCCGCCGTCCGCAGACGGTAGGGTTCCACGCGCAGCAGCTCGCCCGCCTCGGCGATGCACGCCGCGCGCTCGGCGGCCACGACCGTGGCCTCATCCACCACGAGCGGTATCACGCGGGTCCCCGCCACGGCATCGCCGGCGCGCACGCCGAAGTTGCCCCGGCGGGTGGCCACCATGACCTCCTCGGTGGCGTTCACCGCGCGCAGGCGCTCGGAATCCACGAGCAGCACGCCGTCGCAGGCGGCCTCGATGGTGATCTTGCCCTCGCGCGGCTCGCCCGCAGCCCGCGTGTTGGGGCCTGAGCAGAGCGCCGCGAGCCGACGTGCCGCATCATCCTCATGGAGCATGCCGGGCCGTGCCTCCCACACATAGAGGTGCTCCTTACCCATGGAGAGCAGCACCGGCACGTCCTCCTCGGCAACCACATGGCCCTTCTTGAAGCGGGCGCCCTTGTAGCGCGGCAGAGCCGCGCCCGTCTCGTCGGTTCCTCCCGGCAGGATCTGCGTCATGTCGTGGCACAGGATGTGCCCGACGGCTTCCTCGGTCTTCACGAGCTTCATGCCTGCTCCTCCTCCCGCACGACGACCTCATCCCCCGCACGCACGGTGCCGCCGCGCACCACCACGCAGAAGATGCCGTCGGTGGGCATGACGCACATGCCCGTGAGCCTGCGGATCTCGCAGTCGTTGTGGCAGGTCTTGCCGATCTGCGTGACCACGAGGCGGCACGCGCCCACGTCGAGCACGCTGCCCACCGGAAGCTCCTTGAGGACGATTCCCTCGACGAGCAGGTTCTCCGCAAAGTCGCCGGCCTCGAGCTCGATGCCCTTGGCGCGCATGAGATCGACCGACTCGTTGCCGAGCAGGCTCACCTGGCGGTGCCAGTTGCCCGCATGGGCATCTCCCTCGATGCCCAGGCCCACGCGCAGGCGCATCTCGTCCACCTCATGCTTGCGCACGCCCTTGCGCTCGCTCACGCAGCAGGCCAGCACGCGGCCGCGCGCCGCGCTATCCGTCTCCATCATCCCTCTCCCCTTTCGAAATGTCCGGACGCGCCGCCGTCCTTCTCGAGCAGGCGCACCCCCTCGATAACCATGTCGCGCTGGTGGGCCTTGCACATGTCGTAGATGGTGAGGCCCGCGACCGACACCGCCGTCAGCGCCTCCATCTCCACGCCCGTCTCGCCCGTGCAGCGGCAGCTCGCCTCGATGGCGATGCCGTCATCCTCGATCGCAAACGCCAAGTCCACCCCCGTGAGCATGAGGGGATGGCACATGGGCACGAGCTCCCAGCAGCGCTTGGCGGCCATGATGCCCGCCACCTGCGCCACGGCGAGCACGTCGCCCTTGCCGACCCCTCCCGCGCGGACGAGCGCCACGGTGTCGGGGTTCATGAGCACCTTGCCGGCCGCCCGCGCTATCCGCATGCTCCGATCCTTGTCCGACACGTCCACCATGCGCGCGCGTCCCTGCTCGTTGAAATGCGTGAGCGCCATGGCTCATCCTCCTATCTCGTTCATACTGCGTCCCGCCTCGCTCGCGTGCCCGGCGTCCATGCGGTGGCCCGCCGGCTTGCCCGCGATGCCGCGGCGCAGGGCGCAGGCGAGCTGCTCGCCCTCAAGCCCGCGCAGATCGACCTCGAAGGCGCTGTGCAGGCAGGGCTTGAGCCGACCGTCCGACGTCAGGCGGATGCGGTCGCAGCTGCCGCAGAAGCGGTGCGTCATCGGACGGATAAGGCCCACGGTGCCGCGCCAGCCGGGCGCGCGATAGGTCTCGGACACGCCGTCCGCGCCCGCCGGAACGAGCTCAGGCACTGCCTCGAGCACCGCATCTGCGCTCACGAAGCGCTCGCGCGGCCAGGCGGCGCACTCCCCCATGCGCATGAGCTCGATGAAGCGCATAGAGAGATCGCGGTCGTATGCGAGCTCGGCTAGGCGGCGGATCTCGTCGTCGTTGATGCCGCCGATCAGCACGCAGTTCAGCTTGGTGCCGGTGAAGCCCGCCGCGCAGGCCGCATCGAGGCCGGCCAGCGCATCGGCGAGGCTCCCGCCGCGCGAGAGCCGCCCGTAGCGCGCGGGATCGAGCGTGTCGATGCTCAGGTTCAGACGCGAGAGCCCGGCGGCGCGCAGCTCGGCGGCGAGCGGTGCGAGCAGCGTGCCGTTCGTGGTCATGGCCACCTCCTCGATGCCGGGCACCGACGAGAGCATGCCCACGAGCTCGGTGACGTCTCGCCGCACCAGCGGCTCTCCGCCGGTGAGGCGCAGCTTGCGCACGCCGAGCCCCGCCGCCGCGACCACGATGGCGCGGATCTCCTCGAACGAGAGGATCTCGTCGTGGGTGCAGAGGGGCACGCCGTGGGCCGGCATGCAGTAGCGGCAGCGCAGGTTGCAGCGGTCCGTCACCGAGATGCGCAGATAGCGCACCTCGCGGTCGAAGCCATCACGCATGAGCGCCTCCTCCTTCCCGCCCGCCCGTATCGACGAGGGGCATGACCTTGTCGGGCGCGATGGAGAGCATGAGGCTCTCCGGGTTGCCGAGCGCGTCCCATGCCTTCTTCTCGCATTCGTAGCGCAGCAGGGCGCCGCCCGGCGTGCGGGCCATCACGATGGTGGAGAAGCAGCTGTCGATCACGCGGTCGACCGTGCAGGGGATGTCGTTGGGGCCCTCGGCGACCGTGCCCCGCCGCGCCTGCAGGTAGTGCGCCCGCAGGCCGGCATGCGTCACGTCCTCGGGGCAGG